>Ga0207797_1000028_pt1 | contig 88143 bp, 69 predicted proteins | sample PRCRCaboRojoPR_6_FD_187275 | JGI IMG/M metagenome (GOLD analysis project Ga0207797, IMG submission 187275) | Marine sediment microbial community from Cabo Rojo, Puerto Rico - PR CR 10% Liquid 1 (SPAdes) | ecosystem: Environmental > Aquatic > Marine > Coastal > Sediment | place: Cabo Rojo, Puerto...
TACCACACACCCTCAAAACATACTCAACTGTTCAGCCTGATCGTTCTTGTCAACGACCTCTTCCTTTTCAAAAATGGGAGCTGCTTCCGCGTTCTGGATCAATTCCGGCAACTTCGCAAAATCTTCCTCGACGACCGGCCGTAAGGAAGGGCGGTGAAGAGCTGCCGCTGGATGATAAAAGGGGACCACTAACATGCCGTGAACCTTGACCGGCTGCCCGTGTATTTCGCTGATTTTGGCATGAGGGATATAACGTGCCATCGAAAACCTGCCCAGGGTGACGATCACCTTGGGTTTAATAGCCTGGAGCTGGCGGTCTAAATAAGGACTGCATGCCTTCAATTCTTCAGGCGCGGGATCGCGATTCCCCGGAGGGCGACATTTGACGACATTCGTGATAAAAACATCCTCACGTGTCATCCCTATTGTGCCCAATAATTCCTCCAGAAATTCCCCTGCAGGACCCACAAAAGGCCGCCCCTGCATATTCTCATGAAACCCCGGACCCTCACCGATAAAGACGATCTCTGAATTGGAAGGTCCTTCCCCAGGAACCCCTTTCTTCCGGGAGAACTGTAAATCACATTTCTCACACACCGATACTTCCTGAGCGACCTTTTCCAAAACCCTTTCTGGATCCATAAAAATGATTCTCTCCTCTTTTGCCTTTAATTATGAATTGGGAATCGGCTGATCACGGTGCAGGTAAATGGGTGACAGGGTCGAGGGGTCATCCCGTTCTCCATCCTGCCACGCATTCCAGGCTAAAAAAGCCAAAAAGGCCGGGTTGCGTAAGGAATGAACCGGCGAAGCTAAGATCACCTCCGGTATCGTTTGCAGGGTTTCACGCGCTTCCTCAGATAACTCACCTGCCACCTGGGTCGGTTTTGTGATCTTTCCCGCTAACTCTTCCAATGTCAGGTTTTCCAGGTCCCCGCTGGGAACCCAGGCCTCTTGTTCTGCCCGGTACCAACCTGCTGCAAAACGCTCCCTCCCCGCTTCTAAAACAGTTACCAGATCTTCACACTCAAGGGGTTGAGCAGCAGCAACGACATCCAAAGAAGGAATGCCCAGGAGGGGAATTTGCTGATGGAAAGCAATCCCTTTCATGAAAGCCAGCCCTATTCTCAAACCAGTAAATGAACCAGGACCTAAGGCAACGCCTAAAGCATCCAGGTCATCCGTTCCTAACCGGACACGATTCAATATGTTTTCAACAGCTTCTGCAAGTTCGATGGTATGATGATGCTGGGTAACCCAGGACTCCTGCCCGATCACTTTAACCCCATTAAAAATGGCAATCCCCATCATCCGGGTAGATGTGTCTACAGCGAGAATCATCAGACCACTCCATACACTTCTTCGCGAAAACGCCCGAGCAATGCTTCATAGCGAGCCCCATTCGCGAAGATAGTAAAATCCCGTTGTTCCTCCGCAATCCAGCGCATGCTGATCCACAACCGCTGCGGTGGAAGGGCCCTTTCGATCCGGTCCGCCCATTCCACCACCAAAGGCCCTTCCTCAAGCATGGTGGTGATATCGAGTCCAGAAGCTTCCTCCGGCCCTGATAAACGATAGGCATCCAGGTGAAACAACTTACCCCTATCCAACCTGCGATATACCTTTACAAGCACATAAGATGGGCTGGAAACAGGATCCAGAGATCCCCAACCGGAAGCCAGCCCCTGGATAAACGTCGTTTTTCCCGTGCCCAGATCCCCCTCCAGGCCAATCACATCCCCCACCTGGAGCAGTTCACCAAGGCGCATCCCTACACGTCTGGTTTGCTCCGGACTGCGGCTGATCACTTCAAAAGACCCTCGGTCGATAACTGCCATAATTGATATTTGAGAATGAATAGGGAACGCTTAACAGGTATTTTACCATTCCCACCTAATTCTGAGCCTCCAGGTTTGCCAGGGAGGCAATCACCTTTTTCATACCCACACTGTCAAAATAAATATCTAAAACCTCGTCTTCATCCTGAATTTTACTGTTGAGGATGATCCCCTTTCCCCATTTTGGATGTTTCACTTTCTCACCGGGATCATATTCCCGCTCCGTTTTCTTCCGCTCCACTTCGGGTGCATCATCTTCATCCCAGGGTTTGAAAATTCGGGATGAGCGTCGGCTTGTTTTCTGGTATACATTCCCCCCCTCTTCCATCCTCAAGTCGCGAGGGATGTCCCGGTAATACCGGGAAGGCTCAGTGGGCTCCATGTAGCCGTAGGTATAACGGTTGAGCGCATGTGTCAAATATAAACGGTCCTCCGTTCTGGTTATACCCACATAAAATAGGCGCCTTTCCTCCTGCATTGCCTCCGGGTCATCGAACGATCGCCGATGGGGTAAAACACCTTCATTGAGGCCGACAATAAAGACGCGGGGGAACTCCAGCCCTTTGGCGGCATGCAGTGTCAGGAGGGTAGGGGCATCCACACCTTCCTCCAGGGTGTCCTGGTCGGATACCAAGGCCACATCCTCGAGGAATTCTCTCAAGCCTACCGTGTGGTACTCTGAGGCCAGTCGCCGCAACTCAGTCACATTTTCCCAGCGATCTTTGCCTTCTTCTGTTCCATCTTCGATATAGGTCCGATAATCCGTATCTTCTAAAACTTGATCAACGACTTCCACTGGAGGGACCTGGTCATGAATCTCCCTCCACCCCGCTAACAAACTGCCAAATGAGGATAAAACCCGGGCCGCGCGGCTGGAGAATCGATCCCGGTAAGGAGATTCGTCAGGCGCCATTTTCACTAATAATTCACCTGGCGATAATCCAAGCTGCTGCGCTTTAGTGCGCAGCTGAGCGTACGTCTTTGTCCCAATCCCGCGGGGCGGCGTGCCAATGATCCGTGCCAGACTGACGATATCTTCCGGGTTCCAGATGACTCTTAGATAGGCAATGATGTCTTTCACTTCCCGACGGCCGTAAAATCGTTGGGCGCCTACCAGCTTATAGGGCATGTTCGCGGACAGGAACGCCTCCTCCAAAAGCCGTGATTGGGCATTTGTCCGGTACATGACCGCAAAATCAGCCGGTTTCGCCTGTTTAGTATCCACCTGTTTTCTGATGGTGTCCACCACATACCCCGCTTGTTCACGCTCATCATAGAGCTCTTTTACGACAATTTTTTGCCCGGAACCGCGATCCGTAAATAACCGTTTCGGGGTTCGATGGGGATTGCGATCGATGACGGACATGGCTACATCGAGTATGGTTTGCTTCGATCGGTAATTTTTTTCAAGCAGGATCACTTCCGCTTCTGGAAAATCATGCTCAAAGCGCATCACATTGCGGTAGTCCGCTCCCCGCCAGCGGTAAATGGATTGGTCTGAATCCCCCACCACAAAGATATTCCGGTGGTGGGATGCAAGGAGTTTCAAAAGGGTATATTGCGCCATGTTCGTGTCTTGAAATTCATCCACGAGGATGTGTTCAAAACGACGGGCATACTTTTCACGAATCCTTGGATGATCGGAAAGGAGGGTTGCCATCCATAAAAGCAGGTCATCAAAATCAAAAGCATTGCTGGTCAGGAGCATATTTTGATACCCCTCATAAACGCGGGCAACAACCTCGTCTCGATAGGAATCAATGGGATATTCTTCCGGCAGAAAGAGTTCGTTCTTCGCCCCTGAGATAGCCCCGTGTACTGCCCGGGGCTTGTAACGCTTATCGTCGATGTTGTGGTCTTTCATGACCTGTTTGATCACGCTCAACTGGTCATCCTGATCGTAGATCACATAATTGGAATCCACAGGGAGATATTCAGCTTCCACACGGAGAATGCGGGCGCAGGTGGCATGAAACGTCCCCAGGGTGAGGCCGTGAGTCTGCCGACCCAGCAGCTCCGAAATCCGGTCCCCCATCTCTGCGGCCGCCTTATTGGTGAATGTCACCGCCATCACATGGTACGGCTGGACACCGCGTTCACCAATCAAGTAGGCCGCGCGCTGGGTCAGCACCCGTGTTTTGCCGGACCCCGGTCCGGCTAAAACCAAAACCGGGCCGTCTCCTGTGGTCACAGCTTCTCTTTGTTGAGGGTTTAAATCGCGAAGTAGATCCATACTGGGCTAATTCTACTGTCTGGCCAAAGGCATGTCAACAACGTTGCAGAAACAGGGTCCATGACTTAAAATCATTTCATGGATTGGAATATGATTGGCCATCAGTGGGCCGTAAATTTATTAAACGCACATATCAAGAAAGACTGCATTCGACACGCTTACCTTTTTACGGGCCCCAAAGCCATCGGCAGAAGAACCTTGGCTCTCCGGTTCACACAGGCGATAACATGTCCGGACGCGGTGAAGGGTGGTTCGCCTTGTTTATCCTGCCACACCTGTCAGAGAATGGAGAAAATGGAACACCCTGATCTCTTCCCCGTCAGATCGGGAGAAGACAGCCTGGTCATTAAGGTCGACCGGATACGGGACGTCATTCATGACCTTTCCTTATCCCCATACGAAGCCCCATACCGGGTGGCACTCTTGATGGACTTCGAAGAGGCGACCGAAGCAGCATCAAATGCCCTTCTTAAAACGCTGGAAGAGCCCCCGGGGAATGTCATCCTTATTATAACGGCCGAAAGTGCAGACAGCCTTCTGGAAACAATCGTCTCCCGCTGTGAGGAAATCCGGCTTCGGCCTGTCCCTCTGCAAACGATCCGGGAAGGGTTAAAAACCCTTTACCAAATACCGCCTACCAGGGCCGATCTCTTAGCCCACATCGCGGGAGGCAGGCCCGGGTATGCCCTCCAACTTCACGAAAACCCCGAGATGGAATCCCAACGAAAACGATGGCTGGATGACCACACTCAGCTCTTGCAAGCGAATCGAGTGGAACGCTTTAGATACGTAAAAAACAACAAGCAAGACAGCGATTCCCTGCAGCAGATGATAAAGGTCTGGACATCCGTATGGCGAGATATCCTGTTAACTGCTGCCCATTCTCAAACTCCTTTGCATAATCTAGACAGAGAAAAGGAGGTTAAGGAGATTGCTGAAAAGTTTCAACCTGAAGAAGCACGGGAAATCATTGCCAGCTTAGAGCACGCACATTATTTACTGACAAAGTATGCCAACACCCAACTGACCACAGAAGTCCTGATGCTGGACCTTCCTTACGTGTGATTTCCCTAAAAATATCGCAGAAAAATAGGGGGCAACCTAATGACGCCAGATCGTCCGCTGAACAACACCAGCAGAATCAAATGTGCTATACTCTACCTATGACGGAAACAGTCCCCAGCTACATCTCATTTTTAGAATGTCCGGTCTGCCAGGAACAAATTAACCCCGAAGAAATTCAAACCTTTTGTGATCCTTGCCAATCGCCACCGCTTTCCGCGTATGATCTCGAAAAAATGAAAAAGGACATACCGAAAAGCTCCTTAAGTGACCGCCGGACCCGAGGTGTATGGCGGTGGCACGAATTGTGGCTCCACTCCCTGGTTCTCCCCACAGCTGGAAATGCGGGCGGAGCGTTGGCTGCCCACGCAGCCCGGGCAGGCATGGAAACCCACATCTCCAGAAGGAGCCGCAACCCTGGCAGGGGCCATCAAGCTAGCAAAAGAGGGCTGGCTCTCCCGTGAAGAACAAATCGTGCTTTTCAACACGGGCAGCGGGTTAAAATATGTCCATTAGGTAAACGCCATGAATATGAACTCCCAACCAGAAAACCATACCTCGGAGAGCACAAAAGCGTCGTTAGAACTTCTCTATCGTGTGAGTCGTGAATTAGCAACGGCCTTAGACCTGCCTACCGTGCTTCAACGTGTTTTATCTTTATCCATTGATACGATTGGAGCCATCAGCGGCAGCATCATCATCCTTGATGAAAAAGAGCAGCCTGTAGAATCTGCGATCATCTATGAGGATCAGGTCCAGCACCACATCACAGAAAAATTGAAATCCACATTGGAAAAAGGCTTAGCTGGTTGGGTCGCCAAAAATAAAGAAGCTGTTTATATAGCTGATACCAGGGAAGATGACCGCTGGTTGCTTCGCCCGCATGACGAGGAGTCTGAGACGGGTGCAAAATCCGTCGTAGCTGTGCCCATCACAGCCAGAGAAAACCTGGTCGGTGTGATAACCGTCGCCCACCCCACCCCGAATTACCTTAACGAAGACCATCTCGCTTTGGTCCAGGCTATCGCTGACCAGGCCGGAGTCGCCGTCATTAACGCTCGACTGTATGACGAGGTCAAAAGCCAGGCCCGCGTCATGACGGCCTTAGCGAACAGCGCAAAAATGATCACGTCCACGTTGAACCTGGACACTGTTTTGGAGAACATCCTGATCCAAATCAATAAAGCACTCCAGGTGGAAGCTGTTGCTTTAGCGCTGATCAACCCGGAAAAGAATGAGTTGGAGTACAAGGCGGTCAATTACGATGACCCATCTCTAGAAGTTGATCTGGTTGGCAGGCAGGTACAAATGGGGGAAGGGTTGATCGGTTGGGTGGCGAGAAATGGAAAGGGAAAAACCATCAATGACCTGAAAAATGACCCTCATTACGAGTCCATTTCCAATCTGCATCCGAAAATTGACCTGACAGCAATCGCCTGCGCACCGATTCGTTTTCATGGAAACATCATTGGCGTCTTGGAAGTCATTAACCCCCGGGGGGATGGATTTGAAGAGGACGCTCTCCTCGTTCTCAGCGGGATTGGCAGCCTCGCTGGTTCCTCCATTCAAAATGCTCAATTTTTTGAAGATTTGAAAGCTGCCCACAACCGCTACCATGACCTTTTTGAAAACAGCGCTGATCCGATTATCATCTCAGATTTCAAAGGGAATATCCTGGAAAGCAATTACAAAACTATTAAAACCACCGGGTATACCCATAAAAAACTCCATTCCTTGACCATCAAAGACATCCACAATATCAACTGGGAATCCGTGGGGAGAAACTTTGATGATTTAGCGACAGGGAAAACCTGCAGGTACGAATCCACCCTGGTCACATCTGACCAGACAAACATCCCCATTCAGGTTAACGTTCACCCTATCAACATCGCTGGACAACCAAGATTGGAATGGATTTTACAGGACATAACAGAAAGAAAGAAACTGGACCAATTAAGAGACGATCTGACCTCGATGGTCTATCACGATTTGCGTTCTCCTCTTTCCAATGTCGTCTCCAGCTTAAATGTGATGGAGGCCCTTCTCCCGATGGAAAAAGATCAGGAGATCAAATCCCTCTTTGAGATCGCCACTCGATCAACCCAAAGGATACAACGCCTTACCAAATCACTTCTGGATATTAACAGGCTTGAAAAGGGCCAACCTATCACCGAACAAGAACCCGTGGATCCCTACCTATTAGCAAAAAACGCTTATCAAGCGATGATTCCCCACGCGGAAAACAAAGATCAGGAATTATCCCTCCTTGTACCCAAAGACTTACCCGCTGTGATGGCTGACCAGGACATGATCGAACGCGTCCTCATAAATTTACTCCAGAACGCGATCAAATTTACCCCCTCCAGAGGAAAAATCGAAATTGGAAGCAAGGTGGATGAAGAAAACGTACGCTTCTGGGTTCACGACACCGGTCCCGGTATTGACCCAGATCAAAAAGACAGAATTTTTGACAAATTTACGCGAGCAAACACTGATAAAAGAGCCAAAGGCTTAGGATTAGGGTTGGCTTTTTGCCGTTTGGCAGTGGAAGGACACGGTGGCGAGATCTCCGTTGAAACCCCACCCGAGGGAGGTTCGCTATTTACGTTCACCATACCTTTAGCACCCCTTCCCGAACAAAGTTAGTATTCCATCTCAAGGAGTCAGAATGCAGGAAGTAAAACCGGGAATTTATTACGAAAACACATATCCGGGATCCACCCTGGGAGCCATTCTTCTTCCCCGGGGGATGCTGTTTATTGATACCCCGCTTCGTCCGGAAGACGCCCATACCTGGAAAACCACATTATTAAATCGAAGCAGCGGGACAATCCACAAGATGTTGATTTGTCTGGATGATCATCCAGACAGGACCATTGGAGCCAATGGGTTGGAATGCTCCATCTTAGCACATAAAGAGGCTACAAACACCCTGAAAGAATATTCCACGATCTTCCGGGGACAACTACCAGAAAGCGGGTCTGTGTGGGAAAAATACCCCGAAACAACGGGGCTGCAATGGGTGGTCCCTGATATCTGTTACAACCAGCAAATCAAATTTCATTGGGGTGAACCTACCGTGATTGTAGAACACCATCCAGGTCCGAGGCCCGGGGCCAGTTGGGTGCTTATCCCTGACCAGAAAGTAGCCTTCATCGGGGATGCTGCGGTCGTTAAAGGGCCTCCATTTCTAGGAAAAGCAAATTTAGAAACCTGGATCGAGACCCTTGACCACCTACTCTCAAGCGAATTTAAAGATTACACCCTGATCAGCGGACGGGGTGGAGAAATTTCTCAGGGAAAAATTAAAGATCAAAGAAAAACTCTCCGGAAAATTCATAAACGGGTAGAAAAGCTTGCAAGCAAGGAAGCTTCACCAGATGATGTCGCTGAGCTCGCCTCGAATTTCCTGGACGATTTTAAAACATTAAAAGAAGACCGGGAGTTCTACAAACAACGGCTGAAACATGGTCTGTACCAATACTATATGAATAATTATTTCCACAATCCGGAAGAAAAGTAATAACGCCCTTCTCCTTTCAATCCGAAAATCTTCTGGCCTGGATCCTCTTGCACCGAATCCAGGCCAAGCACATTATGATAAGGCAACCTTGCTCATGGATGAAATCAACTACAACCCGATTTACCAATTTTCAAGAGGAAAGATCCCAGAATCCATTCACTATGGGGCTGTTGCAGTGGTGAACACAGCAGGGGAACTGATCGCATCTTATGGAGACCCCCATGTCGTAACCTTCCTCAGGTCCACTGCAAAACCTTTCCAGGCTCTCCCCTTCATCGCCCGGAAAGGGGACCAAAGATACAACCTCACGGAACAAGAGATCGCCCTGATATGCTCTTCCCACTCTGGGACCGATAAACACGTTAAGGTGCTGCAGGTGCTGCAGGAGAAAATAGGGATTACAGAAGCCGATTTGATGTGTGGTTCCCACCCCCCGTACCATAAAGCCACCCGGGAAAAGTTGGAAGAACGTGGAGAACGCCCGACCTCTAATCGGCATAACTGCTCTGGAAAACATACGGGGATGATCGCTCATGCAAAATTGAGTGGCTTGCCTTTAAACACATATTTAGAACAGGATCATCCAGTCCAACAGAGAATTCTCCAATCCCTCAGCGAAATGTGTGCATTAAACGTGGATCAGATCATTCTGGGAACAGACGGTTGTTCCGTGCCTACTTTCGCCCTACCACTCTACAACGCAGCGCTCGCTTGGGCCAGGCTGGTTGACCCCGCGGGTCTTCCCCCGGACAGGGAACGGGCCTGTCAGACGATCACCCGGGCCATGACCTCCCATCCCTTTATGGTGGCTGGACCTGACCGCCTGGACACAAAATTAATGGATGCCAGCAAGGGAAAAGTCGTCGCCAAATCCGGCGCGGAGGCATTCCAGGGCCTGGGTGTTCCCGCGGGTATACTGGGTGAAGGATCCCCGGCTTTGGGAATCGCCCTAAAAATATCAGACGGAGACCGGGGAAATCGCGTCAAAGGCCCTGTGGTTTTAGAAGTGCTTAAGCAGTTATCGGTCCTTTCTGATCAAGAGGCGGAAGAATTATCGGAATATGGGCCGGAAAAACCGTTAATCAACTACCGCAATATCGTTGTAGGTCATGGAAAACCTGTCTTTAAGTTGAATTGAGAAATGAAACCAAAACGTCTGGCTGAGAAAATTCATAAGCGACTGCTCGATTTTTACGGACCCCCAGATTGGCGCCCGCATTTATCGCCCGTGGCTGAGTTGGTGTCCACCATACTCAGTCAAAATACGAATGATACCAATCGGGATCGCGCTTTTAATAACCTGAGAAAACGTTTTTCCACCTGGGAAGAAGTGCGCGACGCTCCCACAGAAGATATCATTCAAGCGATAAAGACAGCAGGTCTTGCCAATCAAAAAGGGCCCCGGATTAAACATGCCCTGCAAAAAATTACAGATCGAGAAGATGATATTAGCCTGGATTTTCTGAAATCAATGAGCGTAGAAAAAGCCAGAAAATGGCTTACAGATATAAAGGGAGTGGGGCCCAAAACAGCTGCCATTGTGCTTCTTTTTTCCCTGGAAATGCCAGCATTCCCGGTAGATACGCATGTTCATCGCGTGACAGGACGCGTAGGTCTCCGACCATCAAATATGAACGCCTCAAAATCTCATTCGTTTCTGGAGAAAGCATTCTCGCCAGACGAATACTATGCTGCCCATCTGAACCTAATCAAACTCGGACGCGAGATTTGTAAATCTCGGAATCCCGAGTGTCCTGTATGTCCATTAAATGATTTTTGTTCCTATTATCAGGAAAAGGTGGAATAGGATATGAACGGCCATAGATCTCTAAAAGCCCCCTTCTTTTTCCTCCTGGCCTTCTTACTTTCCAGCTGCGCTGCAATCACGGAAACAAAACCTCAGGACACTGACCTTCCCACACAAACACCTCCAGCAAAAACAACCGAGGCTACAAGCCAACCCGGCCCCTCCCCCCAGCTAAATCCAACCCCCACCTCCACACTCCCCCCCACCCCTACACCTGAGACCTCTTCCAGGACTCTTTACGCGGTTGTAGGCGTCACGGACGACGACGTCCTCAATATCCGGGAGGGCCCAGGGGCAGATAATGAAATCACGGCGACCATCCCTCCCCACAGCACGGACATACAAACCACAGGAGAAGGGGTAGACGTGGATGGCTCAAAATGGGTTCCCATAGAATACCTGGGGGAAAAAGGGTGGGTGAACGCATACTTCCTGGCGGAACAAGTTGGAAAAGCGGATCCTGAGCTGTTTGAAAAAAGCAACCAGGTCCTTCAAGCCCTGAAAGAAAAAGATTTCAAGACCTTATCCGGTTTTGTCCACACCGAAAAATGTCTTTGTTTTTCCCCCTACCCTACCCTGCATCCCGAGGATTTAGTCTTCTGCCCCGCGCAAATCAAAACCCTTGCAGCCGATCAGACAAAATATAAATGGGGCCAGTTTGATGGTACGGGAAAGCCGATAAACATGACCTTTTCCGATTATTATGAACGGTTCATTTACGATGTGGATTTTGCTCACGCGGATCTGGTAGGATTCAACGAGACCATCGGCACAGGAAACGCTATCAACAACATTCAGGAATACTTTCCTCAGGCTGTGTTCGTAGAATATCATTTTCCTGAATTTGATCCACAATACGCCGGCATGGACTGGAGAAGTATCAGGCTCGTGTTCGAAAAACAAAACCAAGAGTGGTACCTTGTCTGCATCGTCCATGGCGAGTGGACCATATAAGAATTTCCTTAGACAGTGTCTAATCGCTTTCCTCGAGACCGGATTCCATAGTAAAATAGTCTGCGTTTGAAGCAGGGTTAAAACATACCTTCAATGACGGCCTCAACTCATGAGCGCATCTCCCCCCTGCACAAATGAAATCCAGGCTCAAGCATTCTTCTCCAGAGAATCTTGATCACAACTTAAAGCACTGGAATCAAGACCACCCTTTAATAAAAAAATCATGAAAAATAAATCTTACCGGTTTGCTATCCTTTTCATTGCCTTTAGCACCATCGCTTTAGGGATTACGTACCTTCTCACCCATCCAAATCCCTCTCAACCCCTCCCCCAAACCCAGGAAACGATTTCCCCGACTCTGCTGCCCACATTTACACCCCGACCCACGTCCACACCCATCGTTCCCCCTTCACAGAGCCAAATCCCAGGGGATCGATATTATTTTTATGGAGATTGGGAATCAGCGATCAACGCGTACAATGAAACCCTGGACACGACAAATTCCCGGGACGAAAAAAGCAGATCTCTGCTGGGCCTGGGAAAAACTCATTTTCAGCAGGAAAATTATTCGCAAGCCTTGAGATGGCTTCAAAACCTGATTACCTCCTACCCAAATTCGCCTTATCTTCCTGAGGCCCAATTCTTCCTCGCGGAAACCTTCTTGAAATTAGGGCAGAACATCGAGGCTGCAGAAGCATACGCGGCATACCTCGATCTTCGCCCTGGAGTGATTGACGCTTACATCCAAGAAAAGCGAGGGAACGCCCTGTCCGCAGCCGGACAATATGTGCCAGCCATTGAAGCCTATCAGGCGGCGATAGCGGCACCTGGCGGGAGTGAAAAAACCAATCTAAAACTAAAAATTGGTCAAAGTTATCAAGCTCTGGGGGATTATGATTCAGCTCTGGTGGTCTTTCAAGAAGTATATAACCTGACAACGAATGATTACACAAAAGCCCGAGCTGATTATTTGCTGGGGCAAACCTTTACTGAACTCAACCAAGAGGACCAGGCTCAAAAAGCATACCTCGATGCTGTCACCCGTTTCCCCCTTTCATACGACTCCTATCTGGCTCTGGTTAAGCTTGTTGAACAGGGTTACCCGGTCAACGAGCTCGACCGGGGGATTGTAGATTATTATGCAGGGCAATATTATGTGGCCATTGACGCCTTTAACCGCTATCTTTCCAATCCCGAACCGGAAGACCCCGGTACAGCATACTATTACCTCGGTTTCTCGGAATATAAAATCGGAGCCAATCAATATCAAGTGAAAGAGTATCAAAAGGCAAACGACAGATTTCAAAACGCGCTCGACGCCTGGTCCGTGATTATCGAAAATTATCCCCAGCACCCCTTCTGGGATGAAGCCTGGGAATTCACAGCTTACACGCAGTGGTACTACTTGAACCAATACCAGGATGGGGTTCAATCCCTGCTTGAGTTTGTAGAAACCACTCCTTTTCATGACCGCGCTCCAGAATTCCTCTTTGACGCCGCCAGGGTCAGCGAAATATATAAAAAATTAGATCGGGCAGCTTCTTTATGGGACCGTGTTTTCAATGAATACCCCACTTCCTCCTATGCAAACAGGTCTCTCTTTTTAGAAGGCCTCATGTACTTCAGGCTGGATTCTTATCCGGAGGCCCTGGCCACGTTCAACCTTTACCAAAATGCTTCTCGGAACATCGAAGAAGAAGCCCAGGCATATTTCTGGATTGGGAAAACCCATCAGGCCTTGGATAACGGTGAAGCAGCTCAAGCCGCCTGGAGCAAAGCGGTAAATTCTGATCCCACGGGATATTACAGCGAACGTGCCCGTGACCTCCTTCAGGGGAGAGAGCCGTTTCAACCTCCTCAAGATTACGATTTTGGTTATGACATAGAAGAGGAAAAGCGTGAAGCGGAAGAATGGATGCGGGCCACGTTCCCCATCCCTCAAGAAGTCAACCTCTCTTCGCTGGGAGCCCTGGGAGATGACCCCCGTTTGATAAGAGGGACAGAACTCTGGAATTTAAATCAATTTGGGGAAGCCCGAAAAGAATTTGAAACGCTGCGAAAAGAAGTAAGCTTCGATCCGGTGAGCAATTACCGTTTGGCGAATTATCTCAGGGAACTTGGATTATATCGCTCCGCTATCTATGCAGCCCGCCAGGTGCTTAACAACGCGGACATGAGCAACGCAGAGACCATGAATGCCCCGAGGTATTTTAACCATATCCGCTTTGGTAATTATTACAATGAATTGGTGATCCCGGCAAGCCAGGCCTATGACCTTCACCCCCTCTTTTTACTCAGCGTAATGCGCCAAGAAAGCCTGTTTGAAGGATTCGTCCGCTCATCGGCCGGGGCGCGGGGATTGATGCAAATCATCCCTTCTACGGGAGCAGAGGTCGCTGAAAAGGAAGGATTGCCGCCGAATTACTCCGCAGAAGATCTATACCGCCCCAAAGTCAGCATCACTCTCGGCGCCAGTTATTTAGCGTTCCAACGCAAGACCTTTGACGGAAACATTTACGCAGCGCTTGCCGCTTACAATGCAGGGGCAGGGAATGCCTCCCGGTGGTTGGACATTTCCGGAGATGATTATGATTTGTTTTTAGAAACGATTCGATTTGAGGAGACCCGGGGATATATCAAGGGGATCACGGAAATATTCTCTATTTACCGCCGGCTTTATCAACGGACACCTTAACAAAAATACAGCCCCTGAATGGGGCTGTATTCAGATAATGATCCTGTGGTGGATTTAATACCGCAATAAAGCGCCTATACCCCCATGACTCTCTAAGGCTTCGTTGGAATCCAGAACTTCCACACTCCCCCCAGCTTGCAGCACTTCCCGAACCGCCATTTCCACAGCATCATCTATCCTCTGGAATGTTTCCGAACAGAAGGGACATGATCTCAATTCCTGGGTGGTGATATATCCACAACCGTCACATTGGTATCCCGGCTGGATGAACCCCTCCTGAACGAGAAGGGTTTGAACCCGACCCTCCCTGACCGCACTTAAAATTTCATCAAATCGAAGCAACCCATTTCGCCCTTTGGCAGCTTCTGTGATCACAGTCTCGACTAATTTCTGTTTTCGTTTCTCTTCCGCTTCCTTTCCAATCTTCAAGGCTCGCTTTTGAACTTCACTGTAACTGGCGCTCATCTCCATAGGGAATGTGCCCACAATTAAACTCTGCCAAGATTTTGTTAGGTATTCACGGAAAGATGAAATGTTCTTTTCCGTTCCCCCGATCAACACCCGACGGACATCATGTTTTTTCAGAAACCTGTTGGCGTGTTTTGAAGCTTCTCGCAGGTTCCGATCACTGACAGTGTCGGCGTACTCAGCGTCACCAGCGTCACCACTTCTTCTACCTGTCGTTTGAGAACCACCGCCGTGTTTCTGACGTTGAACATCTTGCCCAGAAAATTCTTCCTCCCCCTCTAAATCTCCCAGGTGAAATGAGAAAAAACGTGCCCTTTGTTGATCCACTAAAATCACACCATAGCCTGAAAAAGAGTCAAATAAACTGGCGAGGGGTTTAATATAGGGTTGATCTTCCACATAAGCCTGATTTCTGACATCGACAGCCAGGGGGATAGATCGAAAAAAATCTTTCTGGGCACAGGAAAAGACGACAGCACTTCGATGACCCATCCAATCGTATTCATATTCAAAATACTCCCTGACAGCCTCCACATCATCCGCCAAATTAATGTCTTTCAACAGGGAGCGAAGTTGGAGTTTATAATCATCCGCTGTACGTTCTGCTGGATTCGTGTTCAGATAAACGCTGAGCACTGGGGCTTGAGGACGATAATCCAGCAACGACTCTAAATCCTCTCTTGTAAACATGGATCGCTCCTTTTCAATTGTTGATACAAGAACCCAGGATGATTCAAGCTTCCATTATTCGGGCCGACTTCCTAGCGTCAAGTTTAGGTCTATCTCCTCCCCATCACGAATCACTTTCAATTCAATCATATCACCAGGATCTTTGTATGCCAACAGATAGCCCATAAAATCCTCAAAATTATCAACATCTTGACCATCGATCCCAACAATGAGGTCTCCCCCCTGATAATCTTCAGGAGTGATTTGTTCCTCTCCCTGCAGGCCTTCAGAGTCATCCAGGGCCCCGATCAAACCCGCTTCATCCGCCGGACTACCATCCGTGACCTCAATCACATAAACGCCCGTAGATTGCGGAAGCTCGAGTTCTTCCTGCATGAAAAGCGAAATCTCAGGTTGAACGCGAATACCAACATACGGGGATTCATGTTCCCCCGTCGCGATCAGATCAGGTACAACGTTCTTGGCCTGATCTATAGAGATGGCAAAACCTAATCCTGAATTCACAGGCTGACCACTCAGGTCAATGCTGTTCGTCCTGATGGCAGAGTTGATGCCAATCACCCTTCCACTTAAATCGAGCAGAGGCCCCCCCGAGTTTCCCGGATTGATAGCAGCATCTGTCTGGATGATATTCCCCGTCGCAAATACACCCCCACCCGGCGCTTCCTGGAGCGAATCAAGGGTTCGACCTAAGGCTGAAACAATCCCTAACGTCATCGTCCCTTTCAAACCCCGGGGGTTGCCGATAGCGACTACGGTTTGCCCCACTTCCAACTCCCTACTTGACCCCAATTCAAGAGGTGTGAGCGTAGAAGGTTTTGTTTCCAGCTCTAACACAGCAAGATCCGAATCCGGATCCGTACCAATTACGTTCGCTCTGGTTTTGAATCCCGAGGGAAAATCGACTTCCAAATCTGTGGCATTTCGCACCACATGGTAATTCGTGACAATGTGACCTTCCTCATCCCACACAAAGCCAGTACCTAAACCACCGGCTTGAAAACTTCCCTGGCCTTCCCGAACCGTACGCACAGATACCACACCGGGATTGACCATTTCATACAGAGCTGTCAGATCCCCATTCTTAACAATTGGCGATACGATTTCTACATTGTCCGTTTCCGTCGCCTGTACCTGCGTCTGTGTTGGAACGCTCGTGAGTTCACCTAATTGAGATGTGAGTATACAAGAGGAACCCACCAACGTTACGATGACTACTAAACCTAAAAGCCGTAATCTTTTTTTCATGTTCATCCCTACCCGTTCTAATTTACTACACTCAATAAATACCTTCTCATTGGATTTCCCTTTCAAAGGTCGACAAGGAATTTATTACCGATGGAATCCCAGATTCATGACCTTCGCTCAAGTGAGCTAAATTACATTATAAATCGAAACGACTTTCCCCCCTTCTCTTTTTATAATTTGTTAACGATTGGTCCTGCCCAAAAACTTAATAAGAGCTTAATGAGGTCCCCTCCTCAACTTTCGTTTTCAAAAGAAAAAGGTTCCTTGCCCTTTTTCCCAAACCCAGCCGGGGAGAATGAAAAAGGACATCTGGAAAACATGATATGATTTAACCACAAAAAGGATTAACCTTTCTGGGAGACGACCAACATGGTATATCCTCAGGCGAACATCCTGGTTGTCGCGGAAAACCCCAATACACAAGAACAGATTGCAGCTCAGATTTTGAAACCTCTTGGCTATCAGGTTCATACCTCACCTGATGCATCAGAAGGTATTGTCCAGGCAGTGAATACCAATCCTGATATCATTTTTGCAGACATACATTTGTCTGGACTGAGCGTGAAGGACATGCTGGTCGCCCTTTCAGCTCAGGGAGTTGAAGCTCCCGTGATCATCCTGGCAGAAGAGGGGATGGAAAATGAAGCCATACAGGCTTTCCGGTTGGGAGCTGTGGATTATTTAAAACTGCCTTTAAAAGAAACGGAAGTCATTTCAGCTGTAGAAAGGGTATTGAAAACAAAAAGGCCCCCCAAAAAGGACGAAATCCCAGCTGCAGAAGCTCAAGAGAAAGTCCACTACCTCGAAGAAAGGATAAAAGACCTCACCAAAGCCATCAGTCTGGCTAAAACACTGACTTCAACCCAAAACCTAAAGGATTTATTTAAAATCATTGTAGATGGCGCTGTATATCTAGCCCATGCTGACCGTGGCTGGTTGATGCTCAGAGAGTATGATGACAAAAAAATGACTCTTAGATATTACAACAATCTCCCAAATTCATTCTCGACGGTTATCAATAAGCCCTGGGATGATGGAATCAGCAGTTTGGTCATTGAGGCAAAAGAAACATTAAACCTGCAAGGTCTTACGCGTCAAAGAAAAGAGATATCAAAATTAGGAAACGCCATCCTTGGTGTTCCCATTTTTGATCGTGGAAAGATATTGGGGGCCATCATCTTAATCAGAAAAGAATCCCAACCCTTTGAGAAAAGCACACAAAAAATCATGGAAACAATTTCTGAATTTGTTTCCATTGCCCTTGTAAACGCTGGGTTTTTCAAGATAATCAAAGAGTGAAGAACACAAGGAGACTTGAAAAGACTCGACATTGGATATACGAGTACGCTTCAGAATCTTCCCCTGATTGAAAAGAGGACTCTGATTAAACACTATGAGTTAAAAGAGAAAGCCCCCGCCAAATCAGTGAGGGCTGATTAGCGGAGGCATTCGCCAAAGGAGGAAACAGTGATAAATTGGGAGTAATTTATCTCCCGTCTCTACACAATATGATAACAATGGATCCCCTTTTTTAGCACGGCACATCCTCACTCAGATCGGGTGATGTTTATCACAAAGGACGCCCACCCCAAAAGGTTTATCGCTTGCTGGGCTTGCATACCAAATCCTAATTGGGAGGGCGTGGAGAAGCTCTACTGCAGGCTGTCTACAGCGAACTTGGTTTCCCGTTTCCAGGCCCTTACCTCACAGAGCGTTTTTCTCTGACCATTGTTTTTTCCTGGGCTTTATTGTAAAATCCTCCCACATGAATGCCTGCCCTCGTAGCTCAGTGGATTAGAGCACTTGCTTGCGGAGTAAGGGGTCGCGTGTTCGAATCACGCCGAGGGTGCTGATTGAGGAGCGGATCAATCCGCTCCTTTTTTGTGATAGGATGGATGAAATATTTCCAATCGGGTCCTTCAGGAGGCCCAACAACCATGAAAAAGGTCAAAGTTCTCACAGATAGCACAGCGTACCTTCCTCAGAACTTCATCGATCAATATCAGATCACGGTCATCCCGCTGGTCCTGATATGGGAAGAAGAAATGTACCGCGATGGTGTGGATATCACACCCGAGGAATTCTACACTCGATTGGCTACCAGTGAATCTCTGCCCAGCACATCTCAACCACCGGTGATGAGTTTCTATCAGGCCTTCGAAAAGATGGTTGATCAGGGACATAATGTAATTGCGATTCTGATTTCCTCCCAGATTTCAGGGACTGTGGACACAGCAATGCAAGCCAAACAAAAACTTAGTAAAGGCAAGATAGAAATTATTGATTCGGAGTCATCGGGGATGGCGATGGGCCTCCAGATACTGGAAGTCGCTCGAGCCGCGTCCCAGGGCGCCAGTTTGGCAGAATGCACATCCATCGCAGCTAAAGCTAAAAAACACTCGGATGTGATCTTTGCGGTTGACACCCTGGAGTTCCTCCACCGGGGAGGCCGGATAGGGGGAGCAAAGCGGTTTTTAGGGTCGATGCTAAATATCAAACCCATCTTGGAAATGAAAGACGGTCGAATTGAAGCCGTCGAACAGGTCCGCACCCAACAAAGGGCAACATCACGCCTCATCCAGCTCATGAAACACAGAGTAAACGAAGAAAAACCCCTCAGAATTGCGGTCATGCATTCCAAAGCTCCCAAAAGGGCAAGGATGCTGCTAGACAGGGTGGAGCGTGAATTCCAAACGGAACAAAGCATTTTAGCAGAATTAAGCCCGGTAATTGGAACCCATGTTGGGCCGGGTACCCTGGCTCTTGCTTGGATTCATGGCCTGTAAATCACTGAACAATCATACTCCCGCCTTTCTGATTTCTAAGAAACTTTCGTAACGAAAAAAAAGAAACTGTGTTTTAGTAGTAGATCACTGACATTCACAGACCAGGGAGTTGACTCATGTCTAAAGTAGCTATTGTCACGGACAGTTCACCCAATATTCCCCAAGAATATATTGATCAATACCAGATTCACATCGTCCCCCTGAACGTAATTTGGGATGATGAAACCTATACAGACGGCGTAGATATCACGGCAAATGAGTTCTACAAGCGCTTGAGTGAAAGCGATACGATGCCCAGCACATCCCAGCCATCAGCTGCCATCTTCAAAGAGACATTCGAAAGGCTTCACAAGGAAGGATATCAAATATTAGCTATATTGATCGCGGATAAATTATCGGGGACCATCGCCTCGGCTATGCAAGCCAGAAAGGAATTAGCAGGGGCAGAGATTGAGATCGTAGACTCCCTGAGCACTTCCATGGCTACCGGCCTTCAAGTGCTTGCTGCCGCAAGAGCGGCCCAAAACGGTCATACCCTCTCGCAGTGCACGAAAATAGCCCGCCAAGCGCGGGACCAATCAGGCGTGATTTTTATCCTGGATACCCTAGAATTCCTCCATCGGGGCGGCCGGATCGGGAGTGCGAAACGCTTTGTGGGCACGCTTTTGGCCGTCAAACCAATCCTGGCCATCGAAGATGGGGAAGTCAAATCGATCGACCAGGTCAGGACCCACAAAAGGGCTTTGGATAAAATCGTGGATATCCTGGCAGAAAGAACAAAAAGCGCTACATCTCTCCGCATAGCTTGCCTGCACGCGAATGACAAAGAAACCGCTTCCAAGATCCTGAAAAAAGCAAAAGAGAGCTTATCCCCCCAACAAACCATCTTTGCGGAGCTCAGCCCTGTGCTAGGGACCCATGCTGGGCCAGGCGCTGTGGGGTTGGCTTACTTAACAGATATGTAATTGCCCGGAAAATAAACCCATTTCCCCCCTTACAAAAAGGTCCGAAAGGTAATTTTTCGGACCTTTTTGTTTTGATAATGGTACACTAAGAAAAGATATCCATGCAGACCTGTCATTGAAATTGGAACCCCATTTCTTATCCATTTACCCAAATAAAAACCCGGGAGAGAATACGCTGAGAGCAAACGCTTTTTATCTTGATGAACAGCTTCCAGATGATCCTGCTAAAAAAGCACACTGGCTGGAGTAATCATCCACCAGCAACATTGAGAAGTCCCTTTTGATCCCACAATGAGAGAATTTCCTTCCGATTTTACAGAACGAATGCAACGCCTTCTGGGGAACGAGTCCCCATCCTTTTGGGATGCGATGCGAAACCAACCCCCTGAGAGAGGACTGCGGGTGAACACCTTAAAAATAAAGGTACAGGATTACAAATCATTAGCAGGCGGTAAGCTTTCACCCTTACCCTGGACAGATCTCGGATTTAAGGTGGTGGATAAAAACCTGGGAAGCCACCCATACCACGCAGCCGGTCTATACTACCTGCAAGAACCGTCAGCGATGGCGGTATCTGAAATCCTCAATCCGCAGCCCGGGGAAACCATCCTTGATATTGCTGCAGCGCCTGGGGGAAAAACCACCCATCTGGCATCGTTGATGAAAAATCAAGGAGCGTTAATCGCTAATGACCCGCACGGTGGAAGGATTCAAGCTTTGGCACGAAACTTGGAACGTTGGGGAGCGCACAACATCGTCTTGACCCAGGAGAGTCCCAAGCGCCTGGCGGAACATTTTGGACCAACTTTTGATCGGGTTCTCGTCGATGCCCCGTGCTCCGGGGAGGGAACCTTTCGGAAAGATCCGAGCGAGATGAAAAACTGGTCAGTGAAATATATCCAGCGCTGTGCCTCCCTCCAAAATGAAATCCTGTGGTACGCAGCTCAACTGGTCCGCCCCGGAGGCCATCTGGTGTATTCCACCTGCACCTTTTCGCCCGAAGAAAACGAGGGCAGCGTGAAACGTTTATTAAACGCCCGGCCTGACTTTAAGGTACTGCCCATCAATGGGATTCCCGGATTCTCACCGGGAAACCCGGATTGGGTTGAAGGACCCCCATCTTTGGAGAACACGGTGCGCATCTGGCCTCATAAAGCCCCCGGAGAAGGCCATTTTATCGCCCATTTAACAAAAATAACCGAAACGGATGCAGATGGATTCAAATCCCACCATTTCCCGGAGCTCTCTCCACGACACAGAAGGATATATCAAAAATTTGTAAATGTGACATTAAAAGTTGAGCACCTCCCCCACCCGGCAGCGCCAGAGAATCAAAACCTGGTGAAATATGGAGATCGGTTGTATGCGGTCCCAAAAGGGGCTCCCGCATTGAAAGGACTACGAGTCCAGCAATGGGGTTGGTGGCTGGGCACCTTCAAACACGATCGGTTCCACCCATCTCATGCTCTCGCTATGGGATTACCTGCGGTATCCTTTAAAAATCGCTTGGATTTCAACCCCCAGGACCCCCAGGTCATGAGATATATCAGGGGATTAACGATAAAATCAAACGGGAAAGGTCGTTGGGTAGGGATCACTGTCAATGGTCATCCGCTTGGTTGGGGTGAAAGGAAGAAGGATATAGTTCATAGTTTGTCACCCCGCTGGTTAAGTCACATCTAAGTCGTTGAAGAAAAGAATTATGAAGAATGATAATCGCAATCCCCCACCAGCTTCAAAATTCATCACGATCCCACTTAGACAGGTATACATTATCCTGGCTCTGACTCTGTTTTTATTAATCTTCCTATCCTGGCCCCGCATACAAAAGGGTCTGCCTTACTTTCACACGCCAACTTCCACCAGCACCCTGACCCACACACCCAGCCCAAGCCCATCACCCACAAGATCCCCTACTGATACACCTGCTCCTTCCTTAACCTCTTCTCCTTCACCCACTTCCACCCCGTATGCCTTTCATTTTGCACCTGATTTTGGCACCTTGATTCTGGCCATTCAAGAAGGATTGGATACGCACCTTTTCGCCTATCAGCCTGTCCTCAAACAAGACAACGATCATTTCAAAGCACTGCCTCTGATCCGGCTGACAAGCGGAAACCACCAAGATATCACTCCTGCCCTTCATCCAGAGGGATCGAAATTGGCCTTTGCGTCCAACCGGAGCGGGGTATGGGATATTTACATCCTCAACCTTAAGGATGGTGAAATCACCCAATTCACAGATTCGGATGCCTATGAAGCTCATCCCACCTGGTCTCCTGATGGGAACTGGCTGGCGTTTGAAGCCTATCAAAATGGCAATCTGGAGATCATCATCCGGGATGCAGGTAAAGAAAAAGCCCCCATCAATCTCACCAATCACCCCGGAACGGATCATTCCCCAAGCTGGTCAGGAGAGGGGAGAAGGATAAGCTTTATCTCCACGCGAAATGGAAAATCTCAAATCTGGGTGGCAGATCTGGACACAACAGAGGATGGGGAAACATTCTCTATCATTAACTATCCTGCACAACGTGTCAAACATCCCAACTGGTCAGCAGACGGCCGGTATTTAACATGGGGAGCTGTCACACCCACAGGTTTACACCAATTATTCACCTGGGACAGCGAAAATCCCACTTCAGAACCAGAATTGACGGGCACCGGAGACTGGCCCTTATGGACCGCAGGTGGAGAAATCATCTTCACTGTCATACAAACCCCAGAAGAAGACTTCCTCACAGCATATCCGACCCCAAAACAGGAAATTCAAACCATGATCCCCGCTCTGAAAATGCCGGGGATCGTGAAAGGCATGACATGGGGAAAAGAGGTGGATCTGGATAACATATTGGGCCCTGCTGCGGAGATCACACCCACACCCCTCTGGTCTCCAGACCCCCCTTCCAGCGCTGATCTTCCCGAGGGTCGCGTTAATTTGGCTCCCCTGGAGGACGTCCGGGCTCCCGTCCCTGAATTGAACGAAAAGGTGATCACTTCTTTCAATAAGCTTCGGGGCATCACAGCCCAAAAAGCCGGATGGGATTTTCTGGCTTTCTTGGAAAACGCTTTTCTCCCTCTCACCTCTCCATTTGAACCTTCACTGGAAAAAGATTGGTTGTACACAGGGCGGGGGTTTGCGGTCAGCTCCTTGCCTTTTGAAGCTGACTGGATGGTTGCTGTCAGAGAAGATTTTGGCGCCCAGACGTATTGGCGGCTTTATGTCCGCACCCTTTCGCAGCAGGGGTCTCAGGGCCAACCACTCCACGAACTTCCTTGGGATTTTGAAGCCCAGTTTTCTGGATCCGCTCAAAACTTTGAACGAGGAGGGGCACCTGCAGAATCGGTACCTGAAGGGTATTGGATCGACTTTACAGAATTAGCCAGAGCCTATGGATGGAAACGTTTTCCGGCGCTGCCTTCCTGGCGAACTTCTTATTCCTCCACCCGGTTTCAAGAATTTGCCCTTACCGATGGAAAAAGCTGGCGGTCCGCTATGTTAGAAATCTATCCCCCAGAAGCTTTATACACACCTACACCGAATCCGACCCTTTACCCATGATAGAGGGACGCATGGCTACCTCACCAGTACCACGATTATCCAAGCGATTCATCGTTCCCATATTCCTCCTCCTGACGATCACCCTAAACGCGTGCAGTGGCGTGCCGACCGCAGTATCCACCACCCTCCCCCCCACTTCAACCAAAATCGTACCCACAAATACACCCGCACCTACTTACACCCCATCCAAATCCCCCTCCTTCGCGGAGAGGTTACCGACGGTCACGATGACCCCCACCCCTGTTCACTCTCCAACGCTCACGCTTACCCCCAAAGCTCCTCAATTCTCTCTACCTTCAGCCCCAAAAACCGCTATTCCTACCTGGCGCCCGCCCATCTATCCTGTACCCTGGGCGCCAAATCCCTATGATCACTTCTACCTTCATCGTCCCGTCAAAGCCAGTGACATCGATTATCCGCGGTCAGAATACGGATACGGAGCTGTTTTTTTTGAAAATGTCGTTCACGCTGGATATGACATTCCCGGCGATATCGGAACCCCTATCCTGGCAGCAGGGGATGGAAGGGTGATTTGGGCTGGGTATGGTTTCTACCGGGGTGGGTCAGGACACCCAGACGACCCCTATGGAAATGCGGTTGTCATTAAACATGATTTCGGATATAAAAATCAACCCTTATTCACCGTGTATGCTCACTTAAGTGAAGTCACAATTAAGAAAGGGCAGATTGTGAAGGCAGGAGATCAAGTTGGGCTGATGGGGGAAACGGGCCACACGACAGGCCCCCACCTCCATTTTGAGGTCCGTCTGGGTGAAAACAATTACTACGTAACCCGCAACCCCGGATTGTGGCTTTCTCCACCCCAGGGGTGGGGCGTGCTGGTGGGTCAAGTCCGCAATTGGGACGGCAGATTTTTAGAAAATCGCCGCATTAACATCATCAGATATCGCGATAAGGATGGCCAGGAAACAGATCCCTATCTTTTCATGCCCGCGGAAACGTATAATAAACAAATCGTCAAACAAGATCCTTATTACCAGGAAAATTTTGTCGTCCCTGATTTGCCAGCTGGACGTTATATAATCAAGATTTTCTTTTTGGAGGAATTCAACAGGGTCTTCAGCCATACGATTGAAATCCATCCTGGACAGGTCACATACTTCACGTTTCAACTTTGGGATGGTTTCACCGATGGGCCTCCACCCACACCTGAGGTCCAATTTACACCTGCCCCTTGACGTTTAGAACATTTGTGCTAGACTAAAATTATACTACTGTTAGACATGTTCCAATAATTGACCATGGGAGGTGCAAGATGGCAGAGGATCCTCGTAAAGCAGCCTTAGATAAGACGCTAAAAGACATCACCAAGCGCTTCGGAGAAGGAGCGATCATGAAATTGGGAGAGGCAAAAAGTTTAGAAGTAGATGCGATTCCCACCGGAACCCTTTCACTCGACCTCGCTCTGGGCGTAGGAGGAATCCCCAGGGGGCGGGTGACCGAAATTTACGGGCCGGAAGCATCCGGGAAAACCACGATTTGCCAGCATATCGTTGCCGAAGCTCAAAAAAACGGTGGCACCGCAGCTTTCATTGATATGGAACACGCCCTCGACCCCCAATATGCCGCTCAGACAGGTGTGGATATAGACAACTTACTCATCTCCCAGCCTGACACAGGCGAACAAGCCCTGGAGATCGCTGAATCTCTCATCCGCTCTGGCGCAGTGGATGTGATCGTGATTGACTCGGTAGCTGCCCTGGTCCCCCGCGCAGAAATCGAAGGGGACATGGGAGATGCCCACATGGGTTTAATGGCCCGCTTGATGTCCCAGGCGCTCAGGAAACTATCCGGCGCCATCAAACAAACCAACACCTCCCTGATCTTCACCAACCAGCTTCGAGAGAAAATCGGCGTGGTTTTTGGCAACCCTGAGACGACCCCAGGGGGACGGGCGCTAAAATTTTATTGTTCGGTTCGCCTGGATTGCCGGCGCATTCAATCCATAAAATCCGGTTCGGATATCATCGGCAGCCGGGTCCGCGTCCGCGTGGTCAAAAACAAAGTTGCCCCTCCTTTTCGAACGGCAGAGTTTGACATTATGCATGATGAGGGAATCTCCCGCACAGGAGACCTCTTAGATCTCGGTGTTGACATGGAAGTCATCGATAAACGGGGATCCTATTATTATTACGGTGAGGATTTACGTTTAGCACAAGGCCGCGAAAACGCCAAGGATTTTCTCAAAGAAAACCCTGATATCACAAACGAGATCGAAGAAGAAATCCGGGGTTTGGCTTTTGGAGTTACAGAAGAAGAAAAGGCGGAAAGTGAGGAAGAAGAGGAAGAAGTGGAAGAGGAAGCCTAACCTCTTCCGGCCTTTCATCCCATTCGTATTCTTGGCATATATCCTGGCAGGATGTGGAGGTAATGGGGATTTAACCTCCACCCTGGAGGCAGATGCATTTAAACCCCCCGCGTCTGAGCCCACCTCAGATCCCAGCCCGCAGCCCCTTCCCAGCCCCACCCCTACCCAACAAGAAGATTGCACGAACCTGCTCCGATTCGAAAAGGACCTCTCCGTCCCCGATGGGACCCGGGTCAGCCCAGGCCAGTCGATCCAGAAGCAGTGGTTGGTAACCAACGCCGGCACATGTAATTGGGATCAGGAATACGCTGTAAAACACATCGCAGGTCCCGACCTTGGCGCTCCTCAGGATCAAGATTTATACCCTGCTCGGAACGGACAGCAGGTGATCCTGCAAATGATGTTTACAGCACCTGAAAACCCGGGCACATATATCAGCACCTGGCAAGCGTTTGACCCCCAGGGAAACAGGTTTGGAGACCCTTTCTTCATCAATATCCAAGTGATGGGAGATTAAATTCCCCCCTTGGTAAGGGAACCTATCATGGAAAACAAGACCAGCGCTGAGCGAGTTCGACATGCCTTGCAACAATCAGGATTAGACGGACAAGTAGTAGAGCTCCCAGAAAGCACCCGCACAGCTGTGGATGCAGCCCGTGCTGTCCATTGCGAGGTTAAACAAATCGCGAAATCTCTGATTTTCAAAACCCGGGAAAGCGGTCAGGCAATCCTCGTCATCACCAGTGGAGCCAATCGCGTCAATGAAGAAGTTGTAGGTTCCATCGTTGGGGAAGAGATTGCCGTTGCCAGTCCGGACTTCGTCCGCGAACAAACAGGGTTTGCTATTGGTGGTGTATCGCCCGTGGGCCTCATTCAAGAGATACCCATCTTCATCGACCAAGATTTGCTTCAAGTGGAGAAAATCTGGGCAGCTGCCGGCACTCCTCGATCCGTCTTTAAGGTTTTGCCAGCGCAGTTATTGGAGATAACCGAAGGTAAAGTCATCTCCGTGAGATAAGCAGCACCCCGAAATATGTCTTCCCGGAAAGGAAATGGCTTAGCGATCACATCACCCCCCTCTCCTCCAAACAACTCTCTTCTTGACCTCAAATCTCTAAAAGGCATTCTCTCATGATTTCGGGGTTCATGGGTTCTCTGCGATGCAGCTTGCATCCTTTATCCCGGCATCGCCTCTCTTACTTCTTTGATTAACTTTTCTATGATCAAGGGCTCACCCTTCTCAGGATGCAGTACGAGCTCGACGGCTCCTTCCGGACAATGGCCCCCGCACACGCCGCACCCCATACAATCCGCCTCAGAGATGATCGCTGACTCACCCTCAAGATGGACCGCTTCAAACTGGCAAAACTCGACACATGTTCCACAGGCGCTGCAGAGCCCATCATCTATGACGGCAATATACCCGGAGGATGTCAACATCCGGGTACCACCGCGTTGAGCCTGCATGGCACCGCAGCAGCACTCACAACAATTGCATATCGCGTAAAATCGTTCCAACATAGCGTCCTTGAAAAAAGCGTGGTGGACATGCCCTCTTTGATGTTCTTCCTTTAGGATTTGCACGGCTTCCTGGGAGGAGATGGAACGGGACCGTCGGGGCTGATGATCAAGGATGAAACTGGCAAAGGGCTCCCCAATGATTAAACAAACATCCATCGGCAAACACGGATCCTGCCTGGAGTTGCGGCATGGGCAATCCAAGACCACGATGTGGTCAGGATTTTTTAAAATGATATCTCGGGCTTTGACATAGGGAATGAGGGGCTCAAGATCCTCCAGTTTGATATCTTCTTTTACATTCACCAATTGATTGGCTGCCTGTGTGGGTACAACTTTCCCGTGATATGTATCCGCAAAAGTGACCTCGCCATCGGGTTGTTGGGCACCGCCAAAAATATAAGTGAAGGCGTTAAACAAAGGGCGCAATACCTTTGCCAATGGGTGTTCCCCCGTCCCTACCCCTATGTATAAATACGGCCAACGCCCATAGATATAGCCATGAAGAAAATCAAAAAATGAGTAGCCCTCGATCTCTTTTCCCTCTTGATAAAATGCTTTTGTGGATTTCTTTAAGGGTAATTTCCGGTTTTCTTTCACGCAAATCTCCTTGGCAGACCTACAGAAATTGGTTGTTCCGCTTACCCCTAGATTGTATCTCATTCTCATAAATACCCCACCCGGGTTTTGGCACTCACTGCCAAAAAAATTATGTATGCCTACAAAGCGGCTCGTATATCCTAAAATGAGCCCGAAATTCGATTTTAATCTATGCCCTGTGCAGATAAGAACGCTTCCACCGGGGACTCAGATCCCAAAAAAATTTATCCCGGAACGAAAATTCCACATGAAGGCACCCTCCCAAGAAAAAGAAGCGAGAAATTTAACCCGCTGATCAAGTCCATTTCCCACCTTGCTGTATAACGCCTCCTCGAATCATGTTAGTATACTTATGTTTCTAATAATTTTTACACCAGAAGGTGATTATTAAGAGGAGAGGTAGCTATGGAGATGAGGTTCCTGGGGAACACGGGAATACAGGTATCCGAGCTGTGTTTTGGGACGATGTCATTTGGTGGAATCGCGGACGAGGAAACGTCAGCGGACATGTTTTCCCGCTGCCGTGAAGCGGGGATTAACTTTTTTGACTGCGCGAATGTGTATCAAAGAGGCACCGCTGAAAGGATCCTGGGAAAACTGATCCAGGACTGCCGGGATGAAGTGGTCATCACCAGCAAAGTCTATTACCCGATGTCTGAAGATGTCAATGCCCGGGGTGCTTCCCGGCGGCATATCATGGACTCCGTTGAGGACAGCTTACGCCGGTTGGATACCGACTACATCGATCTTTATTTCATCCATCACTTTGACGAGAACACCCCGCTGGAAGTAACTTTACGGGCTCTGGACGACCTAGTATCTCAAGGAAAGATTCTCCACCCCGCAGCGAGTAACTTCGCCGCCTGGCAGATCGCGAAAGCGCTCGGAATATCTAAGAAACAAGGGTGGGCACCTTTCGCCTGTATCCAACCCATGTACAACCTCGTCAAACGGCAGGCAGAGGTGGAAATATTCCCTCTGGCGAAGTCAGAAAGCCTCGCTGTCATCCCCTACAGCCCTCTTGGAGGAGGGTTACTCACCGGCAAATATGGACCGGGACGCCGCCCTGAAAGCGGGCGATTAGTGGAAAACGACATGTACCAGACCCGTTACGGAGAAGATTGGTATTACAAAGTCGCCGATCAATTCAGCGAATTGGCTCGTGATCATGGGTACGCTCCAGCCAGTTTAGCTGTGGCCTGGGTCAGCGCCCACACTGCTGTCACAGCACCGATCATTGGCGCTCGAAACCTGAACCAATTGGAAGATTCCCTTGCTTCCGTTGAAATTGAGATGACCCCCGAGCTCTATCACCAGGTCGCATCCCTCTCTCCCAACCCTCCCCTGGCGACGGACCGAAGTGAAGAACGGACCTCATTCACATTCGACGCCAGATTGGAAAAAGAAGAGTGATCAAAAAGGAATTCACAATGCCAGAACAAAATCAAAATAATCAACCAAACACAGAACCTGAGCACGCAATGGAGCATAAGGTTCCAGAAGAAATCACGTCGTCCACCCAGCACACGGTGAGCATCGCGGGCAAAAAAATCGAGTACACCGCCACAGCAGGGACAATGATCCTCAAGGAAGAAGAGGAAGAGAGCGGTGAAAAGGCCAAAGCCTCTGTCTTTTATATTGCCTACACGAAAAATGACGTGGAAGAAAAAGAAAACCGTCCGCTTACCTTTTCCTTTAACGGCGGACCGGGGTCTTCCTCCGTGTGGCTTCACCTCGGTTTGCTCGGACCGCGCCGGGTGCAGATGGGAGATGCGGGGAACCTCCTGCCGCCTCCCTATCAAATGGTAGAAAACGAGCATTCCCTTCTGGATGAAACGGATCTGGTCTTCATCGACCCCGTCGGCACGGGTTACAGCCGACCCGTCCCCGGTGAGGAAGCGAAACAATTCTACAGCGTGAAAGAAGACGTCAAATTTGTGGGGGAATTTATCCGCCTTTTCACCACCCGCTCAAAACGTTGGTCGTCACCTAAGTTTTTGATCGGTGAAAGTTACGGTACCACCCGGGCTGCTGGGCTCTCCGGATTCCTTCAAGAACGTCACGGCATGTACTTAAACGGGATCATGCTGGTCTCCACGGTCCTTGATTTCCAGAGCACACGCTTTAACCCTGGCAATGATCTGCCCTATATCCTCTTCCTCCCCACTTACACAGCTACAGCCTGGTATCACGAACGTTTGGATGATAGCCTGCAGTCCGATTTAGAGAAAACATTAGAGCAGGTGGAGGAGTTCGCCCTCCACGAATATGCCCTGGCTTTATTACAGGGAGCGAGTCTGCAGGAGGCAAAAAAGCAGAAGATCATTCAAAAATTAGCCCATTATACGGGCCTTACAGAGCAATATATCCAGCAAACCAACATGCGGATTAATATCTACCGGTTCGTAAAAGAGCTGCTTCGGGATCAAAGGCGCACGGTGGGCCGCCTGGATTCAAGGTTCAAGGGCATAGACCGCGATGCAGCCGGGGAGAAACCTGAATTTGATCCCAGTTATAAGGCCATTCAAGGGCCCTTCACCGCTGTCTTCAATCAGTATGTTCGCAGCGATTTAGAATTTGAACATGACCTTCCCTATGAGATACTCGCCAACCTTTATGAATCCTGGGATTTTGATGAATTTGCAAACCAATATCTGAATGTCGCTGAAACCCTGCGCAAAGCCATGTCACTCAATCCAGATTTGAAGGTGTTCGTCGCCAACGGTTACTTTGATTTAGCCACTCCCTACTTTGCGACAGAATACACATTCAACCACCTCCACATCGACCCCTCCCTGGAGGAGAACATCAAGATGGCATATTACCAGGCTGGACACATGATGTATATTCATCCTCCCTCCCTGGTGAAACTCAAGAATGACTTAAGGGATTTTATCCAATCCGCAAGCGCTTGATCAAGGATCAAAAAAGGACCTCTGCAGCCCATCCCAACGGACTGCAGAGGTCTTCTGATTTCTATGATAAAAAGACCAACGAGGAGAGGCCCCTTCGTCCGTCAGGATTCAAGTCTCTTTCGGCGGGTCGTAAACTTTTTGACAACCTGGTATCCAACGCCCTCATACAAAGATAAAGCCTGGTTGGGATTCTGAGCATCCACACCTAAAGCAGTCTCTTCCATATCCATATCCCGGAACATTTCGATACTTTGGATTAAAAGATACCGGGCCAACCCCCGTCTCCGATAAGGACGCCGGACGCTGATGTTCTCCGTGTACCCTCGTTTACGCTGGAATTCTTGATTCTCTTCGGCGTTCAGGAAATTCAACACCATGCCCGCTACGTCTTCCCCATCCCAGGCTACTTTCCACAGGCTGGGATCAAATGTGGGCTCAGACAGGAAACGCCTGTAATCTGTTTCCGTCGCTTCCACATGCCCCCAGTGATCACGGAAGGCTTCGTTCTGGGCCTCAAAGACATCCCGGTATCGATCTTCAGGTACAGGCCGGACTTCCAGGCCTGCAGGCAAAGAGACCTCCGGCAGGGGGTCCTCGATAGGTCGTGTCATCTCATAAAACCAGCGTGTTCCCCTGTAACCATTTTCTTCCAACAAGTGGATCAAGCCTTCTTGCTGGTCGCTGTGTCCCGCCTGGAAGAATTTTGTGCATCCCTCAGGGTGGTCTGCAGCGATGACCCGCAATCGATTCTCACAAAAATTGAGCACGGCAGAGCCAATCCCTTTTCGCCTCCACACAGGAAGGATCCATCCCAGGGAGTAGTAGATCCGGTCGCCCGAATCTTCAGGATACCACCCCACTCTGGCATACCCGATCACCTCTTCATCAACCTCGATGAAGATCATATCTGTGGAGAGATCGCATCGCTCCAGATGGTCGTACTGATGGGCGATATCTTCCAGAGTAAGGCTGGTATCCTCACCGTCTACCTCTTTACAGGCATTAAAAACCCGGACGATTTCCTGGTAATCCGTTTCGTCCTGAAAATATCTGAAAGATATTCCGGGGATATCCAGATCCACGGGTATTTTAAACTTTTGAACACTTAACCTATTCACATTCATGATGCCTCCAAAAACCTTCATTCCTTCCCACACTATGAAATTCTCTCATCCTTTGAGGTATTTTTTTACTTCTGAGCGGACACATGTTCCTCTTCTCCCTCTCCCGGCACCCTGAACTTCAACCAGGCCGGAATGACTGTAAACAAAGAGACAACAGCAGTGATCATAAAAGGGGTCCTGGGTGAATACCGTTCCCAAAGCCGGGCCCCGATGGCCGGAGCAGGTAGAGAAAATAAACCCAGGCTGCTGTGCAGCAATCCGAAAGCCGTCCCCCGCAGCTTCTCAGGGACCACTTTGCTTGTCAGGGATTGGTATGCCGGTGACATCAAACCCACCCCAACCCCAAAGAAAGCCCAGGCAACAGCATAACCAAGGAACGTATTCACATTCAAGAAAACGAGTAAAGCCACGAACGTCAGGAAAAAACCACCGACGATGGCCACCCGTTCCCCCTTCTTATCCGCAAGTTTTCCTGAAGGGATCGTGGTGATCATATTGAAGATGCCAAACACAGAGCTTAACAACCCGATCTGGCGCATGGTCAATCCACCCACCTCTTCCAGGTAAAGGGATTCCAGGGTAAAAGACATCGTGAAAGCGATGTCCCGCACGCCATCCGTGATCAGGATCCAGGTCATCACACCACCCGCCAGGAGCAAACCTCCCATGGCGCTGATATTTCCCTTCAGGCTGCGCAGGGAGAGTTTTTCAGGATTCGCTTCCGCTCCCCGGGCTGCTGTCCGGGCCATACCGATCCGGATCATAGCAGCTACAGTGTACAGCACAGCCGAGGCCATCAACATCACCTTGAAGCCGTAATCATCCGCCAGCCAACCTCCCAACGGAGGCCCGATCACCACTACCAGCATATAGATGCTTTCCGTGATCCCAAACACCCGCGCTCGATTCTCCTCCGAAGATTGTTCAGCGATGAAAGCGCTGAAGCTGGGTCCAATCAAAGAACGCGTGATCGCACCTAACCCTACACCTAACAAAACCCACTGCCAGGTCGGGGCCAGGATCAACCCGATATATGAAATCACACCCGCTACGCTACCCATGGCAATACTCCGCAGCCGCCCCATGCTGTCAGAGATCCAGCCGCCCAGGATTTGCAGCACCAGAGGGATGATCTGGGAAATCGTAAAAAACAACCCCACCTGGACGACATTCGCGTTCAGAGATTTCAAATACAGGGGAAGCAGGGAGCCATACATGTTGCCGGCAATGTTTGCCAGCACCATGGCTACCATGAACAATTTCAACACGTCATTAATCAACGGTTCTTCTTTTGCAGTTGTCGCATAACTACTCATTCTGAAATCCTTTTCCAACTTGAAGCGCATATCCTTCGCGCCCTTTTCACTTTTCAACATTCTTCCAGTACTTGCGCTTCCATCCATCTTCCGGTTCCAGGAATCTTGACCATTCAAAACCCATCTCGACGAGGTAATCATGCCAACCTTCGTCGCGGTCGTTATTTCCCGGGCAGAGGATTACCATCCCCCCCGGTTTAGTGACCCGGACCATTTCCGCATGTTCCTCTTCAGGAGCGTCACCAAAAACATGTCCGCCCATGCACACATCTACGAAATCATCCGGAAAAGGGACCTCCGTGATCAATCCATCCACAGGAAACACGTTACCCAGGCCGCGTTTATTGGCTTTTACCTTGATGTAACGACGTAAACTCCCAACAGGCTCCACAGCGAACACCGCATGGGCCCCCTCCTCAGCAGCGACAAACGCCAAGCGCCCTGTGCCCGCTCCAACATCGATTACGTCCTTCCCTTGGAAATCGACCAACCCCGACAACTCCTCCGAATCCCACTTCAAAAAAGGTAAATCATCATACAGGGATGGATCCACCACATACACCAAAAGGTCATTGATCGCATTCATTACCTGGAGCTCGGCTTCCCGAATACGCTCCGGTTCGGAGGTTTCCTCCGCCTGGGAGAGCACCTGCTCCACCCATGGTTCAAGATCGGGACAGATTTCTTTTAAGTACCAGGCTACACAGGGATTCGCGTGCAAAGCGACACCCAGTTCCTCCTCCGGCACCCATCCTGGAAACCAGCTGATCTGCTCCCGTTCAAGCAGCAGGAGGACATTAAACGACAAGGTATTCACATCAATCCAATTCAGGCTCATATTGCCTCCCATGTTGACTTTTCAAAATAAGTTCTTTTTTTCATTAAATACTTCACTCTCTTCTGACAAACAAAAACCGGCCTGGGCACAACCAACCCATGGCCGGGATCCTCCATTTAAATCATTTCGCCACGGGTTTGCGAAGTCTACCCGTGGCTGAAAAAATCAAATCATCACTGTCTTTGAATCAGCAGGCACACTTCGCCCTTACCATATACTCCTTTCCCTTCCCAAGAAGATTTGGTTCAGGATTTGAATGAGAATCTGTTTTCGCATGCAACCTGCCTCCTGTTTCAAATGAACGAAAAGAATTCTATCACAAAAAAATGACGGGTGTCAAGAGCCAATTTGACCTCTATGAATTTTATTCAATGGGTCAGTTTCCACAATACCCTGAGCAGATCACAGGGTAAATTGAGCAAATCCTATCCACTTTGATAGACTATAATCAATTAAGAATTTTTAGATGTCTCTTATCATGTACCGTCTCATAACATAATTCATACATCACCCTGACAAATCATACACCCAATGGACAAAAAAGAAATGCAGAGATCAATGAGGAAAAAATGTACCTTGGCGTAGACATTGGGGGCACCTTCACAGATCTTGTGATCAGTGAAGGGGAACAGTTACACATCTACAAACTTGCCAGCTCCCCTGAAGACCCATCTCAGGCCCTTCTAAAAGGTCTGCGCCATTTTCAGGCCCAGGGATTGGGTTCACCTAAGCGAGTGACCCATGGTTCCACAGTAGCCACCAATGCTATCTTAGAGAGGAAAGGAGCGCGCACTGCGCTGCTTATCACACAAGGGTTCAAGGACATCCTGACCATTGGTCGGCAGGACCGGCCTGAACTGTATGCCGTACAACCCCAACTCCCCCCTCAGTTGATCCCGGAAGAATTATGCTTTGAAATCCCCGAGCGCTTAAATCATCGAGGAGAAATCCTGACCCCGTTGGATGAGGAAGCTGTGGAAGATGTGTTAAACCACTTGGAGAGGAAGAAAGTCGAGTCGCTTGCGATTTGTTTCTTATACAGCTACCTCAACCCTGAACACGAACAGCGTTTGAAAAACAAGATCAGAAAGCGGGGCCTTCTCAAAGATTGGCAGGTTTCTCTTTCCAGTGAAGTGCTACCTGAATTCCGGGAGTACGAACGGGCCAGCACGGTCTCTCTGGAAGCCTATGTCCGGCCTGTGATGAGCGAATATTTGTTGAACATTGAAAAGAATCTACCCTCCACGAGCTCCTTATGGGTCATGAACTCAGATGGCGGGGTGATGAGCGCGAAAAGGGCCAGAGAACAATCCATCCACACCGCCTTGAGCGGCCCCGCTGCGGGCGTGATCGGGGGATTTCACATCGCCCAACAAGCAGGCTTTGACCGCGTGATCACCCTGGACATGGGAGGTACTTCCACGGATGTCTCCCTCTGTCCAGAAAGACATATCCACCGCACAGAATCCGAAATAGACGGCCTGCCCTTCCGGGTCCGGACGATCGACATCGAAACCATTGGAGCCGGAGGCGGATCCATCGCCCGCCTGGATCCAGCTGGAGGTCTCCATGTGGGGCCGGAGAGCGCTGGCGCGGATCCCGGCCCCATCGTCTATGAAAGCGGCGGTGAAGAGATCACGGTCACAGATGCCCATGCCATCCTGGGGCGGATTGATCCCGAATATTTTTTAGGGGGAAGGATGCCCCTTCACCTGCATCAAGCCCAAAACGCGTTCTTTTCTCTCGGACAAAAATTGGGGCTCACTCCCCAAGAAGCGGCCCTCGGGGTGATCCGCCTCACAAACGCGAACATCGAACGAGCGCTGCGTCGCGTTTCCATCGGCCGGGGGCATGACCCCCGTGATTTCACGTTAACCGCATTCGGGGGAGCAGGTCCGCTTCATGCCTGTGAAGTGGCGGAACGCCTGGAGATTCCCCGCGTCCTGATCCCTATCAACCCCGGCGTGCTTTGCGCCTACGGGCTGCTGATGTCCGATGTCATCCTGGAGCACAGCCATTCCGTGATGGAGATCTTGTCCCGGCAAACCCTGCAGAAAATAAGCCGCATGCTTCAAAAGAGAGAACGGTCTGCCCTCGAGCAGCTGCAGAAAGAGGGGCTGAAAAGGGAATCTGTGCATATCGAACCACTCGTCGATGCCCGTTACCGGGGACAATCCTTCGAACTCACTATCCCTCTATCTGAGGATCTTGAAAGCGTGTTCCATAAAGCCCACCGGGACCATTACGGGCATCATTTTCCGGAACGCGATGTGGAGATCGTGAATCTCCGGGTCCGAGCGGTAGGTTCGATCACAAAACCTGCCCTTGAACCTGAACCCGAAAAGAGAAATGACGCTTCCGCTGCTCTGATCGGACAAAAGGAGGCTGTGGTGCGAAAAGGTGATTCAGCTGCCTTATCCCTCTATGAACGCGATTCACTGCAGCCTGGAGCCCATTTTTCAGGTCCAGGGCTGGTTTTTCAGATGGACAGCACCACCTACCTGCCTCCCCGATGGAAAGCCCGTGTGGATGGGTACCGCAATTTGATCCTGGAGTATGAAAAATGACGGTTGACGCCATCAGCCTTGGAGTTTTCAGAAACCTTTTCGCCTCGGTCGCCGAGGAGATGGGAGTTACCCTGCAGCGGGCCAGTTTCAGCCCCAACATCAAAGAACGCCAGGATTACAGCTGCGCCCTTTTCGATGCCCGGGGGCGCATGGTGGCCCAGGCAGCCCACATTCCCGTCCACCTGGGGAGCATGCCGGCTTCCGTGAAAAGCGCCCTCAAATCCTTCTCCGTCATTCGCCCCGGGGATATGATCATCCTGAACGACCCCTACCACGGCGGAACGCATCTCCCTGACATCACCATGGTTTCCCCGGTATTCGCGGAGGGACGGCTTTGCTTTTTCGCCGCCAGCCGGGCCCACCACGCGGATGTAGGGGGCATGGCGCCGGGATCCCTCCCCCTCAGCAGGGAACTTTACCAGGAGGGTTTGATCATCCCCCCCATAAAATTGGCGGAGGACGGCCAGATTAAAGAAGACATCCTGTCATTCATCACCGCAAACACACGGGCTCCAGAGGAAAGAAAGGGGGATTTAGAAGCCCAATTTGCAGCTCAACGTGTTGGAGAACGACGACTTCTGGCGCTGATTGATAAACACGGGATAGATCCTGTTCAAGAACACACCCTGGCGCTGATGGAGTATTCCCGCCGCATGACGGAACACATCCTCTCAAATATCCCGGAAGGGACATATTCGTTCCAGGACGCATTGGAAAGCGCGGAACCTGCAGCGGACGATATCCTCATCCAGGTTAAGATCACAATCCAGGGCTCCTCCATGACCGTTGATTTCACGGGCAGTTCTCCCCAGGTCACAGGCAATCTCAACGCGGTCAGCGCGGTCGTGAAATCCGCCACCTGGTACTGCGTTCACCTGCTCTCCGAAGAGGACATCCCCATGAACCACGGCTGCTTTCAACCGGTGGAAATCATCGTTCCCCCTCGCAGCGTGCTTAACCCGGTTTTCCCGGCTGCCGTGGCCGCGGGCAACGTGGAGACCAGCCAGCGAATCGTTGACGTGGTCCTGGGTGCCCTGGCAAAAGCGCTTCCCGGGCGGGTTCCCGCCGCCAGCCAGGGCACCATGAACAACGTGACCTTTGGCGGGATATCCGGAGAAAACGCCTTTGTCTTTTACGAGACCATCGGGGGAGGTCACGGCGCCGGACCGCAGGGTCCCGGTCTCAGCGGGCGCCACAGCCACATGACGAACACCAGAAATACTCCCGTGGAAGCTATCGAACACACCTTGCCGGTGCAAATTCTCTGTTATGAACTGCGGGAGGGATCAGGCGGGGCAGGCCAATATGGAGGGGGAAAAGGGATCAGGCGCGTTTTCAAATTCCTGGCTCCAGCTAATCTGACGATCAACAGCGACCGGCGGAAAAACCCACCCTACGGCTTGCAAGGGGCAGAACCAGGCCAAACGGGAATCAATTCACTCATCCGGGATGGGGTAGAAAGGCAGATCGGGTCTAAAATTTCCCTGCAGGTCAAGCCCGGGGATATTTTAGTCATCGAAACCCCCGGCGGCGGGGGCTGGGGAAACCCCGATTCAGGATAAGAATATCATTCCCCCGGTTTTCACAGTCTTTTATAAAGAAGGTACATAAACCCGGATCGCTGCTCTGCCATCTAAGGGACATTTATATTCACATATCCCACAGCCGATGCATAGGTCCCGTTCCACATGAGGCTGCTTGACGACACGCTTTTCCCCCTCTCTCCCAGTGACTTCGACCTCCTCCAGGTAAATCGCTTTATCCGGCACCGGGCACATCTCTTCACAGACGATACAAACCTCATGATCCGCCCAGGCTAAACACCGGTTATGGTCAATATACGCCTTGCCCATCACCTGTTCCCTCTTCTCTTCCAGACTGAGGTCAGGAATAGCGCCCACCGGGCATACCTGACCGCAGGCATGGCAGGAATAGTCGCAATAGCCTAACCTGGGAACCAGCACCGGGGTCCACAGCCCCTCTACACCGGCCTCAAAGAGGGCAGGGTGAATGGCACCTGTAGGGCAGGCATAGATGCATTCCCCACAGCGGAGACATTCTTGAAAGAAATCTTTTTCTCGCGTTCCCGGAGGTTGAATAAGACGGGGGTGCTTTCTTTCCGAAAAAGCGCTGCTGCCGATAAGTCCGATTCCGGCAACAGAAGCGCCCAAGCCGACCAAGGCCTCCCTTCTTCCCGGGTCATACGGTTCCCATGCGGCCATGGAAAGACCGAAGGGGAAAGAAACGGCCTGGCCGGGACAGGAAGGCAGGCATTCCATACACATTGTGCACTCGCCTGGATTGCTGTCCACACCTCCCTCGGTCGGATAAATGGCGCCGGTCGGACAGACATCATCACATATCCCACACCCTGAACAGCTCTCACTGATGTGGTGCTTCATTAAACTCACTTTGCCCAACAATCCCAAAAGCCCCCCAAGTGGGCAAAGATACCGGCACCAAAACCGCGGCGCGGCCAGGTTTAACCCCAGGACAGTGAGGAAAATGCCCCCGTATAATGCCGTGTACCGGAAAAACAAAGGGGTACTCGGTAAAATGCCAGGGCGCAGAAAACTATCCACTCTGCCCACCGCCATCTGCAGGAAGGGAATGGTGTATAAAGCCCGCTCTGCAGCTGTCACCAGATGATCGAGCGCAGGTAAGATCGCTGTAGAGAAAGTGCGGTAAAGGATCGACAGGGGGTCAAGCACTAACAACGTCAAATTTGTGAAGATCGCTGCGATGAGAATGGTGATCAGAAGGACATATTTCAGGCTGCGCCATCTCTCCGGGGGCAGCGGTCGACTTGTCCCTTTTCTTCTGATGGGGATCCAATCCAGAAGGCTGCCCAGAGGGCACAGCCACCCGCACCACACCCGCCCCAAAACCAACGTCAAAGTGATCGTGATCAAAGCCAACGCAGAGCCCGCCAGGAATTGACGGCTGGCCAGGGCATGGGAAATCATCGCCAAAGGATCAAGCCTGAGCGGGAGCTTCACCAACGCCGTCTTCAGGTCCCCCTCAGCAGGATTGGATGAGAAAACCTGCCCACTTCTAAGCGTGAGAAAAGAAGCAAGGAAGAGCAAAAAGGCCAGGACTTGGACGACTTTCCGGAGTTTGACCCAGCGGCGCGGGGTCCACCGAGGCGTATGTTTAAAATCCTTAACCAACGTTGATCTCCTCAATCTTCAGGTTCCCCAGATCCGACCTACCCAGGCCCATCTCTGATCCAGCTCGAACATATCTGAGACCATTTGGCTCGACGTTAAATAAAGTGGCGGCGTAGCTGTCCGCAGCCACCACATCCGGGGAAGCGATCACGGTGTCAGCTTTCCGAACGTCGCCCAGATTTCCCCCACTTGGCCCATTACGTAAAAGCATCCGCACCGCATCCACGACGACCAAATTAGACCTGACACGGGAGTTGAGATCCGCCAGTTTTTGTCCGTAATTGCTGTGAATTTGAGGCCGGTTGTAGATCACGCCCATCAGGTTTTTCATGCCCAGGGTCAGATGGGCCATGCCGTGATGCTTGGCGATGGGGACGTTGATGAGCACATCAGCTTTCAGGACCTCATCGTAAATCCGGCAAGATTTGAGTGATTTCCCTTTATCAATATTTGTCTTGACGAATTTAAATCCTGACATCACCTCCATCTTGCCGCCGGCTGCCCGGACCTGCTTTTGGATGCCGCTTTTGGCATACGCCTGGGGCGCAGGACCCCCAAATGGGTAATCCATGACCCGCACCCGTCTGGCGCCCGCTCCCAGGGCTAATTTCACCAGGGCACCCACCACCCAGGGATTGGTCGTCGCTGCATATTCATAGGTATGGTAGCCGACGCAAATATTGGGTTTGATGATCACATCATCCCCCTGCTTCACAAAGCGCTCCATGCCACCCAAAGCTGCCAATGCCTTGCGGACCATGGTTTCCGGATCCCCATTCCGGGCCACCGCGATATGCGGGGGCACGGGCGTCGGCTTCGGGGTCCAGGTCGATGTGGGTTCCGGGACGGTCGCGGTGGGAAGGTCAGTCGGGGTAGGAGGATTTGTAGCCGTCGCTGAGGGCAGCTTGGCGCTTTTACCCCCGTCAGAAAAGGACTTACTGATCGCTTTTTCCCCCTCCTTGCACCCCAGCAAAGAGCTCAGGCCCAGAAAACTCAATCCCGCAGCAAGAAAATGCAGGAATCCCCTTCTAGATATTTTATTCATCTGACTCCCTCCAATAAAAAACTACCCGATAAAAGGATCTTTTCCATTCAGAGTCAAATACGGTAAACTCTCAACAGCCTTAATTTAACATTTTTTTCAGTAAAGGAAAAGGTATCAATGCTCTTAAGATGGCTGATGTACCACGGTATGGATCGAGAATAAATTATGTACCCATCTGCCAGGAACCGAGATATTCAACCTGTTCCTCCGTGAGTTCATCGATTTCCACACCCATGGTTTCCAGCTTCAAACGGGCGATTTGTTCATCGATATCTCCAGGCACGGAATATACCCTGGCTTCCAGGCTCTCTGCATGCTCGACCATATACTCCGCACATAAAGCCTGGTTGGCAAACGACATATCCATCACACTTGATGGATGACCTTCCGCAGCGGCCAGATTCACCAGCCTCCCTTCAGCCAAGAGATTGAGTTTGCGCCCATCCTCAAGGGTGTACTGTTGCACCATGGGCCGCACGCGGCGCTTTTCCCGGGCCATCTCCTCTAACGCGGGGATGTTGATCTCCACGTTGAAATGCCCGGAGTTGGCGATGATCGCCCCATCTTTCATGGCCTCCATATGGTGCTGATCGATGACATTGATATCACCCGTCAATGTGCAGAAGATATCGCCCTGGGGAGCGGCTTCCATCATGGGCATAACCCGGAAGCCGTCCATGACGGCTTCCAAAGCCTTCAGGGGATCCACCTCGGTGACGATCACGTTTGCGCCCATGCCGCGAGCACGCAGGGCCAGGCCCCGGGCACACCACCCGTAGCCACCGATCACAAAATTTTTCCCGGCGATCAGGACATTGGTGGCCCGGATGATGCCGTCCATGGTGGATTGTCCTGTCCCGTACCGGTTGTCAAAAAAGTGCTTGGTCAAAGCATCGTTGACCGCCATCACAGGGAATTCCAGAGCGCCGTCTTCCGCCATGGCCCGCAGCCGGATCACCCCGGTGGTGGTCTCTTCCATGCCGCCGATGACATTGGGCAGCAGTTCCCGGCGGTCTTTATGCAATGTGCTCACCAGATCCGCGCCGTCATCCAGAGTGATGTGGGGTTCGTGGTCGATGGCAGCGTTGATATGCTTGTAATATGTAACCCTATCCTCTCCCTTGATAGCGTGAACCGGGATCTCATTGTGAACCACCAGGGAGGCAGCCACATCATCCTGGGTGGAGAGGGGGTTGGAAGCCACCAAAACCACATCCGCGCCCCCGGCCTGGAGGGTTTTCATCAGATTCGCCGTCTCTGTCGTCACATGCAAGCAGGCAGAGATATGGACACCCTCTAAAGGGCGTTCCGCTGCAAACCTCTCCCGCATGCTGCGCAGCACGGGCATCTCCCTCTCCGCCCAGTGGATCCTCCTCCGCCCCCCTTCTGCTAATTCTTTGTCCTTGATATCAAATGTATCCATGACTTACTCCATGATTGATAAGAAATTAAAAACGTAACAAATTCCTGATTTAATCTAAGAGGATATCCAATTCCCCGCGGTCGTCAAAATGCTCCCGAAAACGGCGGATAAATGCCTCTACAGTAAAACTGTGCCCCTGGGGACCGTCCGATTCCAAACAGCAAGTGGCCGCTAAGGCTCCCATTTTCCCGCACAAATCCCAGGGTAATTGATGGCTGTAACCGGTCAGAAATCCTCCCCGGAAAGCATCCCCGATCCCTGTGGGATCGACAGTTCTTTCCGGCGGGACAATGGGAATAGACAACTCCTGGCCTGCAACATAAATCGCAGACCCTTCTTTCCCCTGGGTGATCACCAAAAGGTCTAAATACCTCAAGACCTCTTCCCGGGTCAGGCCTGTCCGCTTTTGGATCAGACCGAATTCGTAATCGTTGACAAATAACGCAAACGCCCCCTCCACCCCCCTGCGTAAATCCTCAGCAGAAAGACGGACAATTTGCTGGCTGGGATCGTATACATAAGGGATATCCAAATGCCTGGCTTCCCGGACATATCCCGCCATCGCCTGAGGGTCATTAGGTGAAATAACGACCAGATCCGGAGATTCCTTCTGCCATTGCGCCAGTGAAAGCCGGTCGGCAAAGGCCATAGCTCCCGGGTAAAAACTGGCGATCTGGGCGTTGTCATCATCCGTGGTCACAAAAAAGGAGGCCGTAAATTCCTCGGGGATGACCTCGATCCCCCGCGTATCCACTCCCTGTTCTTCCAACCACTTGTGATAGAGGTCGAAATCTTCTCCCACGGTGCCCAGGAGGAGTGGATTCCTCCCCAGCAAAGCCATGGTATAGGCGATATTGGGAGCTACACCCCCGCGACGCTTGACCATGCCATCCACCAGGAAGGATAAACTGATGGAATGCAGTTTATCCGGCAAAAGATGTTCCTCAAATTTTCCGGGGAACGTCATCAAATAATCGTACGCGATCGAACCTGTCAGGACAATTTTCATAACACTCCAGAAGACTTTGGGGATCTGTAGCTTTTCAAACCACTTTCCTCAGGTTGACATCATAGGGTGGGTAAACAACACCCTTTTCAGTGATAATCCCTGAGATATACCGCTGGGGGGTAACATCAAAGGCGGGGTTTCTGGCGGATGCGCCTTCCGGAGCAACTTTTTGCCCCTTCAAAGTGAGATCCAGCACTTCCCCTTCTTCTCTTTCTTCGATAGAAATCAGATCTCCGGAAGCCAGGGAAAGGTCAATGGTAGAGGTGGGGACCACTGCATAGGCGGGAATGTCATTGTCAAAAGCAGCCAAACACAGCATGTATGTGCCTATTTTATTCGCTACATCCCCATTTGCCGCCACACGATCCGCGCCGAAGATCACCTTATCCACCTGGCCTGTTTGCAGAAAATAGCCGGCGCTGTTGTCGCTGATGATGTCATAGGAAATGCCGTAACGATCCAATTCCCAGGCTGTCAACCGGGCTCCCTGCAGGCGGGGGCGCGTCTCATCGACCAGGACATGGATATCCTTCCCCTGCTCATGGGCGGTATGGATCACGCCCAGGGCTGTGCCCCAATCTACAGTAGCCAGCGCCCCGGTGTTACAGTGGTGGATGATCGTGTCGCCATCCTCAATCAGTTCAGCTCCATGTGCAGCCATCCGCTTGTTGATCTCCACATCCTCGTCCGCGATCCAAAGGGCCTCTTCCAGCACCGCTTCCTGTAAAGCATCCACGCCCCCCTTGACATCTTCCGTTTCCTTAAGGATCCGCTTTAAAGCCCAGGATAGATTCACCGCAGTCGGCCTCGCCTTCTCCAGGACACCTGCTGCCCGTTTTAAATCATCCCGAAGACCTGACACAGTGTCAGCAGAAGACTGAAACGCGGCCAGGGCGAGTCCAAAAGCCGCTGCAGCGCCAATGGCCGGCGCCCCCCGGACGACCATATCCTTGATCCCCTGGGCTACATCCCGATAATCATCGAATTCAATGATCTCGAATTTCCCGGGCAGGATCCGCTGGTCGATCATCCGCAAAACATGTTTTTCTTCATCCCAGGCCACAGTACGCATACACATCATCCTCTGCATTAAAAATGCCTAACCTTCCGCTGCATATCAGACATATCATACCATTGATCCATTCAATGCAAAAGTCTGCCCTGCCCTCCCCGAAGAGATCAAAATACCACGCTGAGAGAACGCATGACCCAGGAATTGTCGTGGGATCAGAATCCGGAAAATGGGCGCTTGGCCCTCCGGTTTGTGTGCTATACTCCCCACATGAAACATATAGCCCGCTCCACATTAATCATCGCCATTTTCTTTGGCCTTGAAAAAGTCCTGGGGTTCATCCGCCAGGTGATTATCGCCCGAACCTTTAAACTCTCCCCCGAGCTGGACGCATTCAACGCAGCGAACAACATCCCCGATCTGCTGTTCGTTCTGATTTCAGGGGGCGCGTTAGCGATGGCATTCATCCCTGTCTTATCCGAGTACCGGGAAAATAAAGGGGAGACGGGAACCTGGAAACTTTTTTCTCAAATTACAAATATCATTTTCCTGGTCACCAGCGGGCTCTCCATCCTGGTGGCAATAAGCGCCAGGAAGCTCGTCTCCTGGGAAGTCGGGATCGCCCCCGGCTTTGACTCCGCGCAGCAGGCGTTGGTGACGGATCTCATGCGCCTGAACCTGATTGCGACCCTTCTTTTTTCCCTGAGCGGACTGGCCATGGCAGGGCTTCAGGCCCACCAGCACTTTTTATTCCCCGCCATCGCCCCCAGCATGTACGACATCGGCACGCTGTTTGGCGTCTTAATCCTCGCCCCGGAGAAAGCTTACCAGTGGGGACCGATAAAGCTTCCCGCCCTGGGCCTGGGTATTTACGGTCTGGTGTATGGGGTGATCATCGGGGCAGCCCTCTTCCTGATCATTCAAATCCCGGCCCTGATTCACTTCCGTTTCCGGTGGACTCCCCGCCTCAACCTTCAGGACAGCGGCGTTCGCAAAGTCCTGCGCCTGATGGGCCCCCGTGTCCTGACGGTTTTCTTCATTCAACTCATCTTCATCACCCAGGACAACCTCGCCTCACGGCTCCCCACGGGGGCTATCACCGCCCTCGTCTACGGCTGGTTGTTCATGCAAGTGCCGGAAACCCTGATCGGAACTGCCCTGGGGACAGCCCTCTTACCCACATTGTCTGAGCAAATCTCACGGAATGACCCGGGACCATTTCAGCGCACCCTGGAAAAATCGATCCGCGTCATTCTCGGTTTGACTGTCCCTCTCACAGCGATATTGGCAATCAACTTACCTCCCGTGGTCGAAATATTGGATTTTGGCAGCGCCGGATCCAACCTCATCGTCTGGACCTCACGAGCTTATCTGTTAGGACTATTGGGTCATGCTTTGCTGGAAGTGGCAGCGAGGGCCTTTTACGCTCAGCAAAACGCGAAAATCCCCCTTATCGCTTCCGGGCTGACTTGGGCTGCCTTTCTCGGCCTGGGCATACCGCTCTCCCTGTGGATAGGGGCCCCCGGCATAGGATTGGCCAACACGCTGGCTTTCAGCGCAGAGGCCGTGTTATTGCTCATTCTCCTCTATCGATCCATCCCCCGAAATCCGCACCTGAAATCGACTCTCCTCCGCGTCCTCCTAGCCACCGCCCTCGGATCAGCTGTAAGCCTGGCAGGCCAAGAGTTGATTCCACCAGACGCTTTTTCCACCTTCACACGTCTGGTGATCACCGCGGGGGTTACCCTGCTTTCGGTTGGATTCGCCCTGCCGTTTATCCTCCCTGAGATCAAAGAATTATTGGACATCTAATCCGATCTGTGCAAAAATTAAAGAAATGCAGTGCAGGAACCTGAAAAGGAACCCATGGATATCAACCTTTATCAAAAGTACCTGAAAGAATATACCCTGGAAGCATTAGAACATGCAGAGTATGATGTAGCAGCAGCTGCAGACTACTTGCTTTCGAAGAAGGGCCCTTCATTTTTCAGCAAGCATAAAAAGGAAAAGAAAGCGGCTCTGCAGCGCACTCGGAAAGTATTTGATGAATCCCGGAGCCGCCCTGCGTGGATTGTATTAAAAAGTTTAGGATTCGATGAGCTGGCGAAAGACATTTTATAAGCAATCCCTCAAGGCTCTTTAAAAGACCAACAGGTGCTTGGACATCAAGCACCTGTTTTTTTATCATAGCCTCGCAATCACCGTCCCCAGCTCCTTCCACGTTACTCCTTTACGTAGGGTTGTCCATCTGCTGCTGGAGGCGTCGCCTCTCCAATCACACCGGCCAAGACCACAATGGTGATCAGATAGGGGGCCATCAACAAGAACTGCGAGGGGATGGGGACATTCAAGATAGCCAATTTGGTTTGTAATGAATCCGCAAAGCCAAATATGCTGGCTGCGCCGAAGGTGCCGATAGGCATCCACTTCCCGAAGATCATAGCTGCTAATCCAATAAACCCTTTTCCGGCCGTCATCACTTCATCAAACCGCCCCACAGAACCTAAGATCAAAAATGATCCTCCCAATCCAGCCACCATCCCACCTAACGTGGTGTTCACATAACGGTTGAAATAAACTCTCACACCCAGCGTATCAGCAGCTTTTGGATGTTCTCCGACCGCCCGGGTCCTTAAACCCCACCGGGTATAAAAAAGCATGATATGGATGACCGCGATGACCACAAACATCAGATAAAACAGTAGATTCTGGTTGAAAAACACTGTGCCCAAGATCGGTATCTTTGACAGACCCGGGATGGGAAATTTTTGAAAGATGGGCGTTTGATTCAGATTCTGAAACTCCACCAGAATCCTGGAAACCATAAAACTGGTGATCCCTGTTGAGAAGATGTTAATCGCAGTCCCGGCTACGATTTGATCTACTTTATACCGCACTGCCAAGACAGCCAGCAAAAACCCAAGCAATGCGCCTGTTAACAGCCCCATGGCTAAACCAAAGGCCAAAGTAAATCCACGCGGCCACTCCCACACATTCCCGGCCACGCTGGCAGCGACTGTGGAAGAAAACGCGGAACTCAACATCATCCCCTCGATGGCTATATTGATCACAGCTGCCCGTTCGCACAACACGCCAGACAAACCCGCCAGAGCAATGGGAGTAGCCCGCAGCAGTGCATTTGCCATCAAGGATGTCACGTTCAGTGAACCACCCCGGGCAGCCCAGGCCAAAAACGCGACCACAAAGACCAGGGCAACCACCGTTAACCCGATATTGACCTTCTTAAATCCACGAGCTAACTGCCAGCCTCCAAAAAATATGCAGATGATTGAAAACACATATAAGCTGGTTTGACTTGGAAACACCAGATCCGGGACAGACAAACTATCTGAACGCGGTGGTGTCAATCCAAAGGTCGTCACCAGCTCACTTTCCGTCCCCCCGGCAAACACAAAGGCGATAAACAGGCCCACGCCAAGAAACAAGATTCCATACACTTTTTCCCGGGTAAACCAGTTCCTTTTACTAGTTTTTTGTGTTGAAGTTGCAGTCATTCAGTGACTCCTTCTTACTCCGTACCGCTCCAGCCAGTGGTCAGCACCGTTTCACCTTCTTGGCCCGAATCCCGGAGACGATAAAGCGCCCGGATCATTTCCGGGGCAGCGACAAAGACAATAATTAAACCTTGTAAAACCGAAATGATATCCACAGGAACGTTGGCTGCCCCCTGCATCTGCACCGCCCCAGCCCTCAAAACACCAAACAACAAGGACGCCATTAATACTCCCACAGGATGGCTTTTTCCTAACAAGGCCAAGGCAATCGCATCAAACCCGTATCCGGATCGGAAAGAATTGGGCATATACCCCAACACCCCGAGAACATCGTGTCCACCCGCGAGACCCGCCAATCCTCCGCTCAGGCCCATAGCCAAAATGTAATTCCAGCCAATATTCATCCCCGCTGTCTTCGCTGCCCGCGGGCTGGAACCCACTGTGCGGAGTTCAAATCCAATAGGTGTTTTAAACAAGATATACCAGATAACAAACACCATAAACAAAGCCAGGAACAACCCGATATTAATCCGGATGGCAGGATTATCAGGGAAAAACTGCTGTAATCTCGCGGTGGGAAACACGGGAGGGCTGATAGGCCGGGGGTCATCCGGCCGGGCCATAGGTCCCCCAACCTGCAGTAAGAACTCAGCAAGATTGTAAGCGATGTAATTCAACATGATGGTGGTAATCACCTCATGTGCACCGGTTTCAGCTTTTAAAAACCCCGAGATGCCCGCCCAAAGGGCACCGCCCAGAAAACCGGCTATCACAGCCAAGGGCAGGTGAATGTACCAGGGCAAACCTTGGATTGAATATCCAACATATACACTGGTCAAACCGCCAATGAAATATTGCCCTTCAGCGCCAATATTGAAAAGCCCTGCCCGGAAACCGAGCGCAACGCTCAACCCGGTGAAAATATAGGGGGTGGAAACGCGTAAACTTTCCATAAGGGGGCTGAATGCACTCACAAGGTCCTCAGTGCCCCCACCAGACATCCAGGTCCTGATTGCCGAGGTGATCTTCTGTGGGTTCCCGATCGAGCCGTTCCAAAGGGCGGAGTAAGCCTTGACCACAGACTGCCACGCTCCGTTCATCCCCACCCCAAATCCTTCTTGAAACGCTGCCCAAACTTCCGGATCAAAACCAGCGATAAACAACGCACCCACAATCAGCGCTGTGAATATCGCCAAAATAGGAATGAATATCGACTGCAGATTCCATTCCAACAGCAACAAGCGCAGATTCCGGAAAAACCCGCGTTCACCAGCCTCCAGCTGGATAGACAGGTGGGCCGCCAATAGTTCCTCGAGTTCCTCAACTTTATGCAGTTCAACGGGAAGACCCGTAAGGTTCTCACTATCAACCTGAGGTTGGTAGTTAATCGTGACAAATGTTACCGTGGGATAGGACTCGACAAACTCCTCAATAATCTGGCCGGTATGCAAGCTGGTGGTCACGACTCCAGTCACACCTTTTTCCAATAACTCCTGGATTTCTTCTCTGACCTGATCAGGTTCATCCGTTCCCACTACCTCGAGAGAAAGGTCACGTTCCTCAGCGACCCGCTGTGCCCCTTGATAAGCGTACTGTGCCAGGCCACCTCCGTGAATATCCCCACCGTATGTGATGAGCCCAAGCTTCATTTGATCCTCACGCTCTGCCATGCTTAATTTACCTCCTCCTTCACGCCGGCCATCAAGAGACCTAACTCTTCCCGCGTCACGCCATCTGCGGGCAATATGTCTAAAATCTTACCCTCATACATCACAGCGATCCTGTCAGATAAACTCATTATTTCCTCTAATTCGGTTGAAACCAGCAAAATTGCTGTGCCGTCATCCCGCTTTTCAATCAGCCGTTTGTGAATATATTCAATAGATCCCACATCCAAACCCCGGGTCGGCTGGGCAGCGATTAGAAGCTTAATCGGCCTCGAGAACTCCCGGGCTACAATCACCTTCTGCTGGTTGCCTCCCGAAAGGTTCCTAACTGGAATCATCACCCCGGGAGTGCGCACATCAAATTCCCTTACACGCTCCCTGGCTGTCTGGCGGATCACCTCATCCTGCATCGTAAACCCTTTTGTAAAGGGGCTTTTTGCATAGGTGTTCAGGACTAAATTGTCAGAAACAGGAAAACTCAACACCAACCCATCATGCTGTCTGTCCTCGGGGACATGGGCCACCTGGGCGTCCAGGATTTTTCGTGGTGAGGCCCCCGTCATATCTTTTCCATTGATCATGACCTGTCCCCCCAGTGGTTTTCGAAGGCCGGTGAGCACCTGAACAAGCTCTGTTTGCCCGTTGCCTTGCACCCCCGCTATACCTAAAATCTCCCCCTCACGAACGTCAAAATCCACCCCGTTGACCACTTTATTTCCACGATCATCCATGGCTTCCAGATCATGGACTTCCAACACTTTATCTTCAGGATTCGCGGGAGGCTTTTCTACCTGCAGGACGACTTCCCGTCCCACCATCATCGAAGCCAATTCCTTTTCTGTGGTTTCAGAAGGCACGGCCGTACCCACTTTTCGTCCCACACGAAGGACGGCAATCTGATCGGCAATTTCCATCACCTCATTTAATTTATGGGTGATAAAGATAATGGACTTCCCATCCTCGAGGAGAGTGCGAATGATCTTGAACAACTCCTCAATTTCCTGCGGGGTGAGGACCGCAGTAGGTTCATCCAGAATGAGGATATCCGCTTCCCGGTACAGCAATTTGATAATTTCTACCCTTTGTTGAACCCCAACCGGAAGATCCTTGATATATGAATCGGGGTCTACGTCCAATTGGTACTGTTCAGAAATTTCCCTGATCTTTTCAGCAGACTTTTTACGGTCCAAAAATAGACCATTGCGGATGGGTTCATTACCAAGCATCACATTTTCCGTCACTGTGAGAACCGGTACCAACATAAAGTGCTGGTGGACCATGCCCACACCCAGATCAATGGCATCACTTGGATCCTGGATATCCACCTTAGAACCCCGGATATAGATTTCACCCTCATCGGATGTATACAATCCATAAAGGATGTTCATGAGCGTGCTTTTTCCCGCTCCGTTCTCACCCAATAACGCCAACACTTCCCCCTCATTCAGCTGCAGATCGATTTGATCGTTAGCCAGCACCCCCGGAAATGCTTTCGTTATTCCTCGCATTTCTAATACAGTTGACATGAAAGAAATCCTTTCTGTTAGTCTAAGAATGGCAGATCGAGTTTATTGATCTCTTTTCATCTGACCATGAATAAATCCAGTTTAACACAAACACAAATTGAGTTCAATGTGCCCTCATGCAATACTTAACAAAACAATCTCGCCTCATCCATCCTCAACAGATCTCAAGGGCCATCAAGAACGGTGAGTGATTCCAGCACACTCCCTGATGAAAAAGTGGTTATTCTGCCGTCGTTTGTATCCACCCTCCCTCAACCTCTTTCAGCACGGATTCCGCATCCCGCAGACGCCCCGGACTCAATATATCAGGGTTTACATCTTCTATCTTTAACGGAACCCGGATCTCGTCTTCCAATTCCCCAACGACGAATGCAGGCCAGGAGCTCTTCATGGTTTCCAGGAGATCGAACTTCAGCGAAGCCACCCAGCTGTCCTGCAAATCGTCCGAATAATACCTGCCGTCCGTGATCAAACGGGTGTCGGAATCAACCAGAAATTGGATTAACTGCTCATCTCCCGCTCCCGGCACGACATAAAACGTTTCCACGCCTTTTTTAATCAGGACATCTGCAGACGCCTGCCACTCAGATGAGCTGGCATCAGGAGATAATGTCACGACCAGGGGATATTCATAGGGAGGAAAATCAGGCAGACATAAACCGCAAAAATATCTCACACCCAAAACATACGCCTCCCAGGCCTTCTCAGCAGACTCACTTCCTTTCACCCCGATGGCTCCCACCCGCCATTCCGGGGTCACTAATGCCGCCAGGTAACCGGCCAGGAACCCATGATGGTCATAATCAACCTTCCCGGGTAAGATCACGGAGAGATTTTCTCTTTTCGCTAACCCTGAAAAACCGACCGCCAAAAACGGGATGTCCGGAGCAGCTTGAACAATGGTATCCAGCTCCGGTTGTGGAGGCAAAGCCACCACAAGCCGGAAATCATCCTCAGAAATATCCTGGACCGAGAATTTCTCCCGGCGCTGAAAACGGAATCCTTCTTCTCTTGCCCAAACAGAGACAAAAGAACTGATTCCATCCAGCAATTCCTGATCAGCATCAGCGGAAGCGAGGAGGACAACGGCGGGGGGAGAAGAAGTATGGGTAGCTGGCAGAGGGCTGGGGGGTACAGGTGTCGGAGTTGGATCCGATTCCTCAGTCGGCGGGACCGTGGGTGAAAGGGAAGAACACCCAGACAAAACAAGCATAATGACCAGTATGATAAAACCCGCTGTTTTATATCTCACTATATATCTCCCGGACGACTAATAAAGTGATACCTATTTTACTATCCTTTTCCACCTCTTCCCACATCGAGTATAATATGACCATCATGATTTCATTGGAAATCCCCGGTCGTGGAAAATTTGAACTCAAATATGTTGTGTTTGATGTCAATGGAACCCTGGCTGTAGACGGTCGTTTAGTGGACGGGATCCGGAGGCCTTTCCGCAAACTCCGTGACAGGCTTGAAGTCTACCTGCTTACAGCCGATACCCACGGCAAGCAAAAAGACATCGATCAGCTGCTGTCGACACAAGCTGCGATCATCCAGCGTGGAGAGGAAGCAGAGCAAAAAGCAGCTTTCGTGAACAATCTGGGTCCCCAGCATGTGGCGGCAATCGGCCAGGGCGCAAACGATGCACAGATGCTTGACAAAGCAGCAATCGGTATCTGTGTCCTCTCGAAAGAGGGAACGGCTCTGGAAACCTTACTGAACGCAGATATCCTGGTCCCGGATATCCTTGCTGGATTAGCCTTATTGGAAAATCCGCTCCGCCTTGTAGCCAGCTTAAGAAAGTAGCCTAGTTATCATTTATCACTCACTTCCTATGTCCCTACCAAAAACAAACCACACACCAGAAAACGATGACGACCTCCCCCCCGCCAGACGCCGCCGCGCAAAACGCCATCTGATCCCTGAAGATCTGATCTCAGAGGCGGAAGGTGTGGAAAAATTAGCCCAGCAAACATCGCCTTCCTTTGATTTTTTCCTTTTCTCCTTCCTGGCAGCTGCCATCCTCGTGGTTGGGGTCATGCTTGACTCCCCAGCCATTTTCGTTCTCGGCGCCCTGGCTGCACCACCCCTCACCCCCGTGGTCGGCATTTCTCTCGGTGCAGTTACCGGATCATTTAAATTTTTCATCCAGCGGTTCATGGGGACATTCATCGCCAGCCTCTTTGTATTCCTCGTCGGAGTCCTGGGTGGATATGCAAGCCAGGCTTATCCGGAACAGCCCCTGCCACTTTCTATAAGCCACGCCCAGGTCTCCTGGAGCCACATCATACTGCTTGTGTTCGGCTCCATTTTCATCACCCTCTCGCTGGTCCAGAAAAGAAACAGCCCGGTGCTGCCCAGCGTGGCCTTGGCATATGAACTCTACCTCCCGCTGTCCATCGCTGGTTTTGGTCTGGGAAGCGGACGGCCCCATCTTTTTCCAGATGGATTGGTGGTCTATGCCACACATCTAGCCGTATTGTCCCTTCTTGGGACATTTATCCTCTTTATTCTGGGGTTCCGTCCTCTCACATTCTTAGGATATACATTAGGGAGTGTAATAACCATCCTGGGCATTATCGCCCTGATAGGACTGAGCAGTGCTGGCGCCATCCTTGGTGGAAACGTAGCCCTTCCCACCGCCACCCCCACTCCCACGCTGACACCCACTCCTCTGCCCCCAACAGCGACGCCCACCAATACCCCCCTTCCCCCCACAAATACCCCCACGCCCACCGTTCCTACCCCTACACCAACACCCACACGCACGCAAACCAGCACACCTACCCTGACGCCCACCCCGATCTATGCTGAGATTTCAGTCCCGGAGGAATATCAGGTGGCAGCCATCAGGGAAGAACCCAGTCTGGAAAGCAAGATCCTCACCTTCCTTCCCAATGGAACACTGATAGAAATAATCGATCCCACACCCATATTGGGGGATCAAGGCTGGCGATGGGTCAAAGTCCGTATCATCAACGAAAACCAAGAGGGATGGATCGTGGAGAACCTCCTCCTGGTCGCGACCCCCAGACCAGAATGGTAAATTTTTTATTCTGCTAAATCCCCACTTTGAAAGGCGCTTGGAAGGAGATCCCTTACTGAGGTTTCCTGCTTAATATCCCCCGTCTCATCGACAATCAATACCTGAATATCCAACCCATATTCTGAAAGGACCTGCCTGCAGGAACCACAGGGTGTTCCCCCGTTCCGGGTGGCAACCACGAGGGCGTCAAACTCGCGCTCGCCAGCTGCTATGGCGCTGAACACAGCAGCCCGTTCCGCACACATCGTCACAGAGTAGGCCGCGTTTTCCACGTTTGCTCCCGTGTATATGTTCCCTTTTTTCGTCCTTAAAGCCGCGCCCACTTTATATGTAGAATAAGGTGCGTACGCATTTTCCCGGACCTGTAACGCTTCTTGAATTAAGCTCTTCTTCGCTTCTTCATTCAAACTCATGGGTACCCGTCCTCATCTCGAATTTTCATCACATCAACTGTTCATTTATATTTTGAAGTGTTTATCTGGTGTCAATCCGACCTACGAATTTTACGGATCACACGAGCTGGAACCCCGACGGTCAATGAATAGGGTGCGATATCTTTATTTACCACAGCCCCGGCACCCGTTCGGGCCCCTTTTCCCACCTCGACAGGAGCGATTAACAGGGTATCACTTCCCAAAAAGACATGGTCATGTATCCTCGTCAGGTGCTTTTTCATACCATCATAATTACATGTAATGGTTCCCGCCCCGATATTAACCTCCTTCCCAATCTCCGCATTCCCAATATAGGAAAAATGTCCCATCTTCGTGCCTTGACCCAAGAATGCCTCTTTGACTTCACAGTAATTGCCAATATGAACGCCGCGGGCCAGATGGGCTCCCTTCCTTAAGTGGCTGTAAGGTCCAATATCTACCTCATCCTCAACGATCGCTTCTTCAATCGTGGAAGATTCTATCTCACAGTGATTCCCAATTTGAGCATCACGCACCGTTGTCTGGGGCCCGATGATAGAATTTCGACCCACGACGGTTTTTCCCTGCAGCCGCGTATTCGGTTCAATCACCGTGTCCTGCCCGATTTCTACCTCAGGTCCGATATAAGTCAGCTCAGGATGGGTGATCGTCACCCCGGAGAGCATCCATTTCCGGTTGATCCGCCTTCTTAGGGCTTTAGCCGCTTCCGCGAGGTGAACCCGGTTATTCACACCAATTAACTCTTCAGGGTCCTCCGCGACCACTGCTTTAACCTTCTGACCTTCAGCCACAGCGATCTCCACCAGATCAGTTAAGTAATACTCCCCTTTGGGAGAGAGGTCAATTTTGGGAAGTGAACCCCACAGCCATTCCGCCTGGAAACAATACATTCCCGCGTTACATTCTTTGATTTCTCGCTCTTCTTGGCTGGCATCCACCTCTTCAACAATGGCCCTCACACTTTCATCCTCACCACGGATCACCCGGCCAAAGCCGCGCGGATCCTCCAACTCAATGGTCAACATAGACATGGGCCCTTCATTTGCGGATTGAGCCTCAATAATTCTTGCCAATGTCTGGGGCCGTACCAGGGGCATGTCTGCATTGGTAACCAGTACCAGATCTGTAGTCTCAGGTATCACAGTTTCCGCCTGCTGCACAGCATGACCGGTCCCCAGGCGTTCCTTTTGGTGAACATATGTCACCCCATCTCCCAACACAGATTTGACTTCATCCGCTTTATAGCCGACGACCATGATGGGTTTTCCCTCAGTGACAGCCCGGGCTGCATTCAAAGCATATTCCGCCATAGGCTTTCCCAGGATAGGATGAAGCACCTTGGGAGTGGCTGATTTCATCCGGGTCCCTTCTCCAGCTGCGAGAACAACGGATGTGCATTTCATTTTTTTCTCCTTTCCTGTGACAGCCCTTCCCGGATATTCCTACCAGGATGAAGATCCGGAGCTAAAAAAAACGAACATGGGGAGGATCGAAAAATGCCATGTTCGCTGGGGACCAATCTACTATCCAATTGGTTGCGACAAAGAAATGGATTGGAAATCTTGAGGTTGATCATATCATTGCATATCAAGCTGGGGAGCCCGGACTCGAACCAGGATCAACGGCTCCAAAGGCCGCTGTGCTACCATTGCACCACTCCCCAAGGTCCCGAAAATTGTAACATAAGCTCGAAACAGTGACAATGGCAGTGGGTGAACCGGGTCACATCCCCGCTATTTAGCCCCCTAGATCATTGCCTTCCTGAATAAAACCCAGCTTCTGTGCTTGCTCATAGGTCAGGACATCGGGATTCTCCACCTCGTCATCCTCCAACGTCGCTGATTCCCAGAACGATTTTGCGTCCTCACCTGTTAACCCGGGCTTGAGTTCTACAAAATCAGGCGGTGTTTCTTCGGACTTATCTCCCCGCTCTACTTCCGTATCAGATGGCTTGCTTTCCACTTTCTCCTGCCGCTCTTCCGCAATCGCATCAGGGTCAGACCTGGCATCACCAAATTTGTCCTCCCATTTCTGGACCATTTTCAAGGTTTCTTTAGCAGCTAAATCAATGGTGGACATCACCCAGGTTAAATCTGTGTTCTGGGCCACGGGGTTTGTGATCACAAGCAAGGCATGTGCAGCTCCCACATGGGTCCAGAACAGGTCATACTTTGCCCCTGAAAAATACCAACTGCTTTGAGGTCGATTTAATCCCAAAAAAGACGAGATCTGATTTACATTCTGGAACATGTTCATCAGCTGAGGGATGACCCGGTTTTCATAGACCGCATCTGGCCAACCACCAGACTGAGCGACAATCTTTTTTTGTTGACTGAGAAGGACGATCGAGATTGCCCCAAGCTCCCCTCGCAAATCCCTGACCCGCTCCGTGATTTCCTCCCCCATCGGTTCCACCGCTAAAGGTTGTAGATCCGCCCCTTCAGAATGCTCTCCCTTTAACCCTAAACATCTCCTGACCGCCTTCAGCAGATCCGGGATTTTAACGGGCTTCAAGAAAAAAGCATCTGTGCCCGCGTCCGCCACTTTGCGGCGAATATCCTCGTCTTCCAACCCTGTGATCAGGATGATCTTCATCTCAGGATTATGGACTTTGATCTTTTCTAACAACTCCAAACCCGATAAACCGGGGAGACCGACATCCGCGATCATCAGATCCACAGGTTGGCCGATCGCCTCCAGAATGGCTTCCTCTCCGGATGGGACATCGATGACCTCGACCTCACCCTCCAACGCTTCAAGATTGGCCCGGAAGGTCATCCGGATTTCTTTATGGTCATCCACAATCAAAATTCGATGCTTATTACTCATATGGTCTCATTTTAGCATGAGAGCCATTTTGAGAATCCATTGCGGCAAGGTTTTGACCTTACAAGTTTATTATGTAGCTTCTAAGGGGTGAAAGCGTTGTCCACATTTCCAGAGGAGAATATCAATAACCCCAGCCCTGTGAAACATTCGCTTGTGTCCATCTCGAAAGAGGAGAGACTAGAAAAACATCCTGTCCCTTAAGGCTTCTGCAGTTTAGGATCAAAAATGCGCTCTAACGCGGAACCCAAAAGGAGGAAACCAGAAGCTGTAAGGATCATCAAACCAATGGGTTCTAACCACCAATAATAATTCCCACTCAAACCGCCATAAGAAAACGCTTCTCGAATCACTTTACCCCAGGTCGGGAGGAGGGGATCGCTCATATTCAAATATGCCAATGTTGCCTCCAGGAATACGATGATAGGCACCATATTGATAAACTGGGGAATCAAGATAGACATCGTCCGAGGAACTAAATATAAAAAGATAAGCCTGAAATTGCCGGCACCATAGGAACGGGCGGCCTCGATATAGGGCATCTCCCGAACCTGCAGGAATGCACTGCGATAGGTTTTAATACCTGCCCCAAAAATACCCAACAAGATATATACTCCCAAAATGACCCACAATCGATTTGAAAACCAATTGAAGACCATCAATAAGATGGGAAATATGGGAATGATCATATTCACATCATTGATCCGCTGAATGAGGACATCCAACCATCCCCCAAACCATGTTCCCAGCGCAGCTATGAACATGGTGATCAATGAATTTGCCAGGGAAGCGACGATACCGAACCCCAAAGCCAGAGGTGTGCCCCATAACAAAGCCAGACCAAGATTTCTTCGCTTATGATCCGTTCCCGCCACACCATGGACCTGACCCAAAACAATCAACTTCGCTTCAAGATCGAAATCCTCATCAAACCCGATACCTTCAATGGTGAGCTCATATGTACCCTGAGATGCATCTTCGTGATCTGGGAAGAACTCCGAAAACATGACCTGGTGCGGTTTTTCTGTATTCAGAATTCGACTCAGCCTTTTCTCCTCTGAAAAACGAACCTCCTTCTCAGCGGGAATGGAAAATCTCTTTACTTGCTCCACCCGGCCCTGTGGTGTCCTCCAGTACAGGGTGATAAAGGGATGTTTTTGATCAAATTCAGACTCAAGCTGTAAAACAATATCTTTCGGAAATCCCTGATAAGGATAATCAAATCTAAATGTGATCCCGATCTCTTTTCTGGTATCGGAAACCACTTCAACCGTTTTTTCCACTTCATCCTTTTCGCTGTCCAGGATAATGGTATGCGGAAGTTTTCTGGATCTGAAAAAGTTGGTCCAAACCGGCTGCGCTTTGGATGGATTTTCAGCCCACATGTCTTCATTCCGCCACATCTCCACAGCCCGGGGATAAGGGATGGCAATGACGGTGATGATGGAAACCAGGATAAGCAGGGAAATAATGCTCAACCCGACAACTGCCGTAGGATAACTGATGACCCGTTTGAATGAATCCCTTATCCCCCGCATTAACTTTCTCGCTATTCCCCATACATTCTGAAAGCGGTTCTTAACAGAGCTGAAAAAAATCTGGAGCGAAAAAGCAGGGTGACTCTTCTGAAACAGGCCCTTAAAGCGTTTGCCCATACCCTGCAAGAAGGATCGCAGGGAAGACAAGATACGACCCCGGTTTGACGTTGAACCAACCCTTCTCTCTGGTCCCACACGAACACGCGGATCGACGATCGCATACAGGAAATCAAGGGCAAAAACGCTGATGGCAATCGCGTAAGCGAAGGTGACTACAAGCCCCACGATAAGCGGCATATCGGAAATCAGCAAAGACTGGTAAAAAAGGTGGCCAATCCCTGCCACGCTGAAAAAAAGTTCGATAATGATCGCTTCCTGCCAGATGCTGATCAGGATCATGGAAAAACGGGTCAGGACAATCGGCAATGTGGGCCGGAGGATGTATCGCCGGGTGATCTTTGCCTTCGATAGGCCCTTCGCTTTTGCCATTTCCACATAATCTTCTGTGGAATAAATTAAAAAGAACGTCCGCCAGGTATATACACTTTGAAAAAATTTACTGATGAAGATGGCAAGGACGGGAACAAGCAGCTTCTTCCCCATCGTCAGCATGCTTTGAAAACTGAACTCCGTCGGCCAGGATTCCAATCTCCCCCCGGAAAAGAAATGGAATTTATTCACAAACAACACGGTTAACAGCAAACCGTAAACCCAGGAGGGGACAGAGGAAAGAGGGTTAAGCAGAGAGATCAAACGATCCAGCCATTGCCCATACATTCTAGACAACCGCAAAGAAATGAAGATAGTGATTGTGAAAAGGAATATGTTCGTCGCCCCAAAGAGGATCAACGTGCGGGGTAAAAACTCGAGTATGAGTCGATATACTGACCCAATTTCCTTTACCCCCGTATAGAAAGTGATGAAATCTGTTTTCCCTAAATTAAAGGTGAGCCCTTTGTATGTTAAGACGAGGATCTTCTGAAAAACGCTTTCTGCGCCCCCAAAAATCGTCGCGTATTCCTGGCTTCCAGAATGGGGGACTAAGGCTTTCATCGGGCTCCACGGCCCACTTAAATACCCTTTTAATAAGTTCCCTCTTAGCTCGCTTTCAATCACAGTACCCTTGGTAACAATCAGAGACGTCAAAAATACCCCGATTATGACCGTGATCGCCAGGGTAAACAACCTGACAGATGCAAATTTGGCAATGCGGATGAAATTGTTGGACGGTCGTTTTTCTTCGTTTATTTCTTTGGTTTCCGGCATTTGTGAAATCTCCTGCAGTGAATCAAGCCGGTCTTGGGCTCCGTTCAAATCTGGATTGATGTTCACAGCCTGTGCTAAAGCGGATATCTTTTCATGGTGTTCCCGGACGCAAAAACTCAACAAGTACCAGGCAAATTCATTATTTTTATTTTCTCGAAGAACATACCGGGTGAGGGCGCGGGCGGTGCCCAGATTTCCTACTTTCAAATGGGACGCTGCTTCTTTGAGCAGGTCCTTTTCCGATATCCTGGATGAGGGGTCCGGGGATAACTTTTCCCCCTTTAATATCTGATCCAGGCGCTGGGAGGCTTTATTATGATCAGGATTGATTTTCAAAGCCTGACGCAAAACCTGGATCTTTCTATCTTGCTGCTCAACAACGAAACTGAGCAGGTACCAGGCATGATCCAACTTGGGATTTTTTTGCAGCAGTTCAACGAGCGTTTTCCGAGCGGCAGATTTGTCTCCCTCATGGATATACTTAACAACTTTATGCAGGGTATCCATGCACTCAAACTCCAAGCATTTAATAAAAAATAAGCTCTCAACGTATCATTAAATAACAGTGTGCTTCTAGAGACTTATAAAAAAACAATGATGGGGTAATTCCCCATCATTGTCGAGGATTGTATCTGGGCTTCTCTGCTGGGCCCTTTCCCGAACAGACAATGATCCGTTTCAAATCACCCTCTTATACGTTATCTCCTTCCTCAATGTTCAGAAGTTGAAATAGAAACTCTGGAATCAACAGTGTCTGGTCACTTCCCCTCTCTCCAGTCCTTCCAATCCTCTTTCTCTTTTCGCAACCGGGCATATCCGGCAGTCCCTAAAATCCCCAACAACAAACCGCTGATCGAAGCCCCATAAGAAAGGAAGTTAAGGACAAAGGTCGAGACGATGATATCCAGGACCATCAGGAAAGGGATCACAAAACCAAGCATGACCAGGACAAATCCAATCGCAATCAATCTCTTAGGATGGGCAAGACTCATAACATATCCTATTCAAACATCAAGACCACTTTTGGCCTTCATCATATAACCAACACCAATTGAAGTGGTGGGGCGTGGGTTCAAATCGGGGAGGATCTTCGACATCGCATAGCCCTTCAATCATATGGGGACATCGGGGGTGATACCTGCATCCTGGGGGTGGATTTACCAGGCTGGGGGGTTCACCGGGCGGTACTTGTTTGTATGTCAAAGCGTTCTCATAATCCGGGTCAGGGGTGGCTGTCATCAAAGCTTGTGTGTAGGGATGCTGTGGTTCCCTGATCAGTTCATCAACCTTCGCCTTTTCCACAAGTTTACCTGCATACATCACAAAAATACGTTCCGTAAAATATCGCACAGTGGATAGGTCATGGGTTATGTAAAGCACAGCGAGGTTATGCGAGGTCTGCAAATCCTGCATCAATCTCAGGATTTCAACCCGAACGGAGGCGTCGAGCATAGATACGGGCTCATCAGCCACAAGAAGTTTAGGTTCCAGTACCATGGCCCGGGCGATCACAGCCCGCTGCTGCTGCCCACCGCTGAGCATGTGCGGGAACTTGTCTAGGAAATCCTCTACTGGGGTCATCTTGATTTCCCTCAGAACATCCTTAATGCGCTCCATGCGCTCTTTCTTGCTCTTTATCCCATGGATGATCATCGGCTCTTCAAGGATGCGCTGTAAATCCATAAAAGGCGGCAAAGCCCCGTAAGGATCCTGCTGAACGTATCCGACCTCTGAACGATAGGTCTGCATTTCTTTATCATCCAGCTTACTGATATCTCCGCCGTTGAAGATAATCTTCCCATTTTCAGGCTGAATGAGGCCCAAAATAGTTCTCATCAAGGTCGTTTTTCCACAACCGCTTTCCCCGACAATGCCGATCGCCTCCCCCGGATGGAGATCAAAATCTACCCCATCTACCGCTTTCACATACCCGGCATGAATCATCCCCCAGCGTTTCAATTCAAACCAGACACGCAAATCCCGGACTGATATCAATGAATTATTTGATGCTTCTGTCGCAATTGCCACTTCTGATGCTCCTTCCTTATCATGATTTTATTTTCACTCGCTGTCCTGACAACTTCTATCTCATTCATACAGCCAGCATTTTACTTTATGACCCTTTGCCATGAAAATGGGTGGTTCCTGGGAACATTTATCAAAACGTTTCGGACATCTCTCCGCAAATCTACAGCCTTTAGGAGGACCCAGAAGGGAGGGCGGGTGGCCGGTGATGAAAGTGGGTTCCTCTTCCACCTTTAATTTCGGAACGCTTTTCATCAACATCTCAGAGTAAGGATGTAGAGGGGCCTTAAAGAAAGTACTCGCGTGCCCTACTTCCACAATCTGTCCCGCATACATAACTGCGACCCGGTCCGCTAATTCGCTGGAGGTAGCGACGTCATGGGTGATGAGGATAAAGCTCACTTTCAACTCTTTCTTCAGACGTTTGAGGACGTTAAAGATATTGGCTTGGGTCAAGACATCCAGAGCGGAGGTGGGCTCATCAAGGAAAACAAGCAGCGGAGTGGTCACCAAAGCCATCGCCAGGATCACTCGCTGGCGCATCCCACCACTCAATTCAAACGCATACCGATTCAGGAAATCACCCGGCACACCCACATGCTCCACCATCTCCCGGGCTTTTTCCCAGGCCTGTTCTTTTTCCATCGACTGATGACTGATGAGAGGCTCTGCTACCTGGTCTCCAATTTTCAAGACCGGATTCAAAGCGTTCATAGCCGCCTGGGGGACCATGGACATCTGCTCCCACCTGATATCCCTCCGGAATTGGTCATCGTTTAATTCCATGATATCGATGTTGTCAAGGTATACACGGCCGGAGTATGTATCCACATTCCTGGGCAGCAAGCGGAGGACGCCTCTAGCAAAGGACGTTTTCCCGCAACCAGATTCACCTAAAACCACGATCGCTTCGTTGTAACCGAGCTCAAGATTTACCTCATCAACCGCCTGCACTGCCCCCATGTTGGTGCTAAAGTACAGCTTTAAATCTTCGACGCGTAAAAGTTTATTATTTTCTGGCATGGATATTACATACCTCTCAATCTGGGATTAAAGATGCGATCTAATGCAAAGCCAAACAGGGAAAAAGAAAGCCCGGTCATCATCAGTAATATGGATGGTTCGATGATCCAATAAAACTGCCCTTGATGCAGAGCGCCATTCACATAAGCGTCATTGATCACCTTTCCCCAGGTGGGCAAGCTGGGATCCCCCAACCCGAGCACGTTGAGCGCGGCTTCCGTAAACACGAAACTGGGAATCAGGGTCACCAGGCTGGGGATCAAAGTGGGGATGATACGCGGGATCAGGTACCGGAATATGATCCTGATATCCCTCGCCCCGTAGGCTTTGGAAGCTTCAATATATCCGGACTCCTTGACCTGCAGGAAGATCGCCCGGTAGCTTTTGATCCCGCCCCCAAAGATATACAGAAGGATCAAAACGCCCAGCATAACCCAGATGCTCCGGGAATAAAACGTGCCGATCATGATCAGGACAGGAAGGACAGGAATGATCAAGTTTATCTCGGTGATGCGTTGGATCAAGCTGTCCACCCATCCCCCATACCAGGTCCCCACCGCGGCGATGATCATGGTCGTGATGCTGGTCCCGACCGCAGCCAGGAGGCCAAACATCAGGGCCACCGGGGTACCCCACAACAGGGCTACTTTCAAATCCCGGCGCTGATGGTCCGTGCCCGCGATCCCGTATACATCCCCGTAGACCACGAGCTCCCCGTCCAATTCAGACCCGGGCTCAAACACAGAACCCTCCACGCGCAGCGTGTAGGTCCCTTTCTGTGGTTCCGGGTCCTCTGCTCTCGGATCTTTGGCGAACAAAGCTTCATGCGGGCGAAGCTCTCTCCCCAACCTGCGGAAAAGGACCTCGTCCTGGGAGAAAATATAAGAGGAGTCATTCTTCGCTGACATGCTTCCCACCCGGATCTCTTCCCCTTCAGGGGTAATCCAGGTCATATTGACGTGCGGTTTCTTCTCCGCGTACTGGGTATGGAAGAAAAGTACCACTTCATTCGGGAACCGATCATACGTATAATCGAACGTGTATTCCAGGTTGATCTCCGTCCTGCTCTCCGAGACTTCTTCTGTGGTCCTCTCTACGTCACCTTCCCGGCTGTCGATCTTGATCGTCTTGGGTAGTTTCTTGGACCGGAAAATGTTTGACCACGCAGGAGCAGCTGTTTTCGGGAGGTCATACCAGACGTCCTCTCCTCCCCGCCACAGGCGCACAGCTTCCGCGTAGGGCATAGAGACTAAGGCATACACAGATATAGCGATGAGGACGAGTATTAAAATCCCGCCTAATATTGCAGCAGGGTATCTCGTTAGTTCACGAAGCGTTTTCATACTTTCCTTCCTTCCTCCCCGATCCTTACCCGGGGATCAACCAAAGCATAAATGAAATCCAGGAAAAAGACCGTGGCCGCCAGCAGGTAGGCATAAATCACGTTCACACCCACAATCACCGGTGTATCAAACAAACCGATCGCCTGATAGATGGCTTTGCCCAACCCCGGCCAGTTGAAGACGGTTTCCAGGATCGTAGCGCCCGTCCAAATAGCGATCACCAGCAGCAAAAATTGGGTGATGATGGGCGGCAGGGTGGGGCGGAGAATATAGCGCCGCTCAATGTTGCGCTCCGAAACCCCTTTGGCCTTGGCCATCTCCACGTAATCTTCCTGGGAGTAGATCAAAAAGAACACTCTCCGGTTGAATGTGGACAGGGCAATGGCGCTGAAAAAAATCGCGGAGGTGGGCAGTATCAGATGCTTCAACACGCTGAGCGCGTAGAGCAATTTGTTTGTAGGCGGGGGGGCGTCCACAAGCCCGCCAAAAGGCAGAATCTGCAGCACACCGGCGAAGATCAGGATTAAGAAGAGGCCGTAAAACCAGGCCGGGGCAGAGGAGGTCGGCGCCAGGGCAACGACCAGTTTATCCAAAAAGCTGCCGTAGTTCCTGGAAAGGTACAGCCCTGTGAAAAGCGCAAAGAAGAATAGTAATAGGTTTCCTGCCCCCCACAGGATCAACGTCGGCGGCAGCCGCTCCAGGAGGATCAACCGCACCTGCTTGGACCCGCTGTCGCTGACCATATCCTCCGCAAACCCCAGATTGAGCGTGATGGCGTTCTTCAGAAACGCAAAGCTGCGGATAATGAAAGGTTCGTCCAAACCTCGTCGCTTCTCTTCGAGAGCAACCTGCCGGTCGACAAGTTCTTTCTTTTCCGCTGCGCTCAATTGCATCATCTCCGGATCTTTACTCATGTATATTTGCATGGAGATTTGATTCCGGATCTCCCCTTTCCGGATCTCGTCCACATAGCCCCCCATATTGGCGATTAGAACCGTCAGGTAGATACCAACAATAACTGCAAAAAAGAGGATGACCAGCCGGAAGGCCGCATACTTCGCCACCCGGACAAAGGTGCTAGATTCAGATCCCGGACGCTCTTGTTGGATGGTATCTTTATCTACGGTCAAAGATGCATCACTCATAATTCTCCTCAAACTTCATTCATATTAAAACATCCCGGAGAGATGACGCACACCTCCCCGGGATGAGATCATTCACAACCGTTACAGCTACTCAGTAACCACGAAGTCGAACACCTGTTTGACAGGCACCAAAGCTTTCTTGGATACTGTGATTACAGCGAGCCTGCTGGATCCAGCGGGCAGATCTGTTGTGTCCAGTGTTACCTGGAAGAGTCCGTCTTCCACAGGCTCAGCGTCACCCTTCATCGCCAAGGCCCCTGTGGCATCAAAGACTAGGTACGTCACCATATCAATATCTTCATTGGGGTAGGGTTCACCCTGGAAGTCAATGAAGACATCAAAGACAACTTCATCACCAGCAGCCACCTCACCTGGTCCATCTAAGAGGAGTTCGGGGATGGGTGCTTCAGCGAATCGGCTGTACCTGTCAGCCAGGTCCGGATAGTCAGGGTTGCGCTGCATGATCAGCGTGCCCTCTACCGGGAAGGCTTTCTGGATGTAGTACGGTCCAGTGCCGAGGTACATGTGTCCGGTGCGATCAATCCAGGCCTGCAGGTTTTCATACCGGGCTTGGGCTTCTTCAACGGTGATGTAATCACCCAGCGTGGGTTCGTAGGGGATTATGCCGTCGGCCAAAGCCGTTTCCAGATAACCTCTCATAGCTTCAAGCGTCGGTCCAGCCAGGTAGTTGGCCTTGTCAACTTCAAGCGCTTCCGCTTTGTCATCCGTGAAGGCCAGTTCGCCGTTCGCCTCACCGAGCCAGCCGGGGACGATATTGTGCCAGGCACCACTGCCCTGGGGATACAGGCCGCCCTCATTGGGGAACGCAGCCCGGAAGTTGTTGATGTTGTTCTCAGCATCCAGTTGGTAAGCATCGGTGTAGTACTCGATGGTAACCGGATCCGTGGATGTGATCTTCCAACCTTTGAAAGTGGACATGAAGGACTCAAAGCTGGGGACAACAGCCTCATCATAAATGGGGCTGGCTTCTTTGGCAGGATCAAAGTTCATGATCATACCCATGACCATATCTGCTAACGTCATGGGGCTCCCATCGTGCCACTCGGTGTTTCCGGGGAAACCTTCTTCATAGGTCATGACCACTCGGGTCCTGGCTGTGGGGGTCTCTTCGAACCGCTCAGCCGCGGTGATCCAAACCTGGTTTTCCGCGTCCCAGTCCGCCCAAGCGTCATCAGGAACTGTGATCTCGTCCATAAATTCCAGACTGACCCAGTCCATGGTCTTGCCGATCGGCAGACCTTCTTGCGCGTACACCGTCGCACTCTCAAGGCGAGTGGGGATGTACAGCCCAGTGAAGGGATCAGGCAGAACGGCTGCGCCTTTCGCGCCGCGCATGGGCATCATGTCGTAGACCCAGTTGGACCCGCCAACGGGGTTCCAGGGCTCCGTCATCAGGCTGGGCATAGCGATCGTCGCCTCACCGCCAACTTGGCCATCAATCTTCAGAGTGTGGGGCCAGAGAGCGGCGCCGTAGATGGAACCGGACAGGTCGGCTGCCACGGAGAATTCGCTTCGAACCGGGGCAATACCAACACCGTCAAAGTAGAACATGCGAACATTGTCTTCCAACGCCAGGGGCAGCGCGTCCCGGATCATCTGGTTGCGCTCTTCCATGGAGTCGAAGTTGCTGTTCAGCAGGTCATCGGCAACCTCAAAGAGTTCCTCGGAAGGATCATACGCCTGCCAGAGGGGGATGCCCCAACCAAGAGGTGTGTACCATGTAGCGAAAGCACTCGCTTCGTCACGGCTGATCTGGGTGGTAACCCATCCACCGGTGTAGTAACTGAAGCAGCCGGAGGAAGGCTCTTGGGCAACCCAGCAAGTCTGGGATTCGGCCGAGGTCACATAGTTGCGAACCACGGTGAAGCCAAGGTCTTCAAGCTGATTGGCGAAGTAGTCGCCAACTTCTTTGCGCTCATCCTCAGTGCGGATGAGACCGATGATTTCCACCGGTTCGCCTTCGTACTGCCATACGCCGTCCACCATCTCAGCGCCGAGGGCTTCCATACGCTCGGTGACAGCTTCCTCAGCCATCTCTTTGTCATAAGCGTATTTGAGTTCCATCTGGGCGATCACGTCCGCAACACGGGCTGTGTCAGCAGATGCGAAGTTGATGGGCACCCAACGGGGGCGCGCCATGCCGCCGGCGATCTCTTGAGCGATATACTCGCGATCCACCAACCAATGCATGGCCTCACGGAACTGGGGGTCACCAAACGGGTTCAATGAACCATCTTCAAACTCCAGCACAGGGTTGAAGGTGAACTCATTGTAGCTGCCGTAGGATGTATAGTAGTCCAGCTCATCAGACTCGTAGACGCGGTCCGCAACGGGCGCATCCGTAATGCTGAAAGCATAGACATCGATGTCGCCGGTCTCCAGACGGGTGACCGCGGTGTCCGAGGAGGGTTCCTCGACGAAGACCACCGTGTCAAGCCAGCCACCCTGGCGCGTCACAGGCTCGGGCGTGGGCTCCACGACGACCTCTTTCTCAACCTCAACAGTTTCAACGACCGTCTCGCCCTCTTTCTCGACGATGACTGTCTCGACAACTGTTTCGGGTTCCGCTGGCTGGCAAGCAGCTAAGGCTAAGCTGGCCACGATCAGCAGACCAAAAATTGTGATTAACTTTTTATACATAACTCTTGCTCCTCCTAAGAATGTGAATTTCTTGTAGGGGGGCATATACTAACCTGCAGTATATGTTCTATCTATGATTTTTCGTATGGGCTGACATCACCTCCTTTATCTTCTTTAACAAGCTACAACCTTCCTACATGTGAAAGTTCATTCGTAAGAAGTATAGTCGCTTATTTTACCATATGATTTGCTGCAGATAAACGCTCTGTTATATCTCAATGTAATTCTAACAAATAGAAAATTAGTTCCTGTGATCCGTGTTTACCACTGGTGGATAGTTTACCATAAAATTGGACGTGATTACAAGTTCAAAATTAAAAATTGGATAATAAAGTTTAATATTTCAGGTTTTCTCAACCCTTCAGCCCAATGAACTTCAAGAATAATGAAATCAAGGTTGATCTGCCTTCATTGTATCATCCCCAATCCAGGAATTAAGGGGGGAAAGATTAAGATCTGCATATTTCAGGCTTGATAAACACGAAACCACAGCTCTCTCCCTTCCCCGGGTCCTTCACTCCGGTACCTAATTGGACAATATTGGACTCAATAAAACTTCCGTGACGTATTCCTTTGAATTGTATAGACAAATGCGACGCGGAAAAGATTTCAGAATTCTCAAAGTGCTTGTCCATGGATCTGTATGGTGCATCCCGGAATTTCCCCGATTCCATCAAATAATTTCCCGGAACCCGAACCCTTAAGGAAGGGCTTCCAGATTCCAGAGAGGTGTAAAAAAGCCATCTTCAATGTCACCCAACGCTGGATCGAAGAGGAAGACATTCCTCCTGAAATACAGCGGCAAAGCAGGCAGGTCTTCAGCGAAGATGATTTGTGCTTGTTTTCGGGCCTCCTGAGTGGTTTCAAGATCGGGCAGAAGATGGAGGCTCTCCTGGCAGGCGGTGTCAAAGGCTTCGTTTGTATACCCGGAGGCATTTGACCCTCCCCACCCCATGGGGTATTCGGGGGAATAGCCTGGGATATTAGAACTCAAGAATAACGAGCATAATTGGAATCGCCCCGGCGTCCAGGCAAATTGTGCCGCATCAAAATCCCTCCCAAAAACGGGGCCACCGGGGCCGGGAGCCAACAGTTCCTGTGGGGGTAGGGATTCGATCTGAACATCTATTGAACACTCCTCCAGGTCCTTTTGAATTAGATCAGCGACCATCAGAGATTTCGAAGTGGGAGCGATGAGTAATTGAAACTGAAAAGGAGTGCCTTCTTCCACGCTCTTGACCTTCTGTGCTTGAAGCGGGGTATCAGGATTTTGATCATGATCTTCCCATCCGGCTTCTTCTAAAAGAGCAGCTGCCTCCCGGGGATCGTATTCATAAATGGAGATCTCTTCATTATAAAAGGGGTGTCCGGGGGGATAATAACTGTTCGCCACATGCGAGGCCTGGGGCATGGCTGCCGCGATCTTTTCACGGTTTACGCACATGGCTACAGCTTGTCTTACCTTTTTATCCTTGAACAGGCTTCCCCTTTCGTCCAAAGGCTGAATGCCAAATACGACCTGTTCCCAGGCACCCCCATAAATCGAAACAATGTTTAAGCTTCCTTCTCTTTCTTCCTCCTGCAATGCAGCCAGGTCATCCACAAACCCCGGAAATTCGACCACCATCTCACACTCTCCCGCAAGGATCGCGTTCAAAGCCTCATCGACATCATCGGGAAAACGAAAAACCAGGGCATCGTAATAGGGAAGTCCCTCTCCGGAGCGGAAGTAACGTTCGTTTTTGGTGAACGTGATCCTCTCAGCGGGGATCCATTCTTGAACCACAAAAGGTCCCCACCCTATGGGAAACCGGCGCGCTTGTTCTTCTGTTAACAATTGAGAAGAAGTAATATCAGGCCACCGATGTTCCGGGAGGGGAGAGAAGAAGAAATCAGCGTAATTGGGGAACCCCTGGTAGCCGGGGATCCCTTTCCAGGCCACCTCGCTCTCACTCACAACCTGGTAGGTATCCACGTACCTCACTTTGGGGGGACCGAACTCGCCATAAAGATCCTTCGCAACCTGATAAGAAAAAAGGCTGTCTTCTGGGGTGAGGGGTTCTCCATCAGACCAGGTTACAGCCGGTTGAAGCTGATAGCGAAGGGTCACCTGGTCCATGGTTACGGACCCCTGTCCTTCATAGATCTCCACACAATCCACCGCGAAACAGCCCGAAGGTCTGTATTTCACACCTTCAGTGAGAAATGTCAGATGACCTGAAGGATCCACAAAAAGCTCGCCGGGATCGACCTCCACCCCCTCGATGAGTACACCATTGTTTTCCCGGGATGGGATCTCCACTAAAATCACAGGGGTATGTGTGAAATTGACGGTGTCGATCGGGCCATCATAGATTGCCTGGCGGATGATATCAGCGGCGGAAGAATCGTCTCCGTAAAGAAAAAGGGAGGACGGCTCCTGACCCATACACACGGAAAGGACCTTGGCTGGCTCCAGGGTTGGAGAAGGGCTGGGGGAAGGACTTTCAGGGACAACTGTTTTTGGGACCGCCAGCTGCGGTTTCTCTTCCACACCGCAGGCAGAGAACAGCACCGCAATTCCAGCGAGGAGAAGAGACATCCGCTTCCATTTCTTCACAACCATGGGATTTTATCTTCTTCCACCTTGCGCATGCGCAGGTATGAATGATATCGCTCCGGATGAATGTCTTCTTTTTCCAGGGCTTCTTTCACCGCACAGCCCGGTTCGTGCAGGTGCGTGCAGTTACTGAAACGGCAGTGGGGTACAAGTGCCCGCAGTTCAGGAAAAAATCCATCCACCTCTTCAGGTTCAATATCCCATAAATCAAGAGCTTTCAACCCGGGAGTGTCCGCCACATACCCGCCATCTTCTAGGGGGACCATCTTTCTGACAACAGTGGTATGTTTTCCCTTTTGTGTCGCTTCGCTCACTCCCTTAACTGCCAGGCCCAGACCGGGTTGAATGGCATTCAGGATGCTTGTCTTCCCCGCTCCTGAGGGGCCTGCGAGGAGAGATACTTTCCCCACAAACTGGTCATGCAGGGCATCGATGCCTTTCTTCTCCTCCACAGATGTGTAAAAAACGGGGTACCCTATCTCTTCATAGCGCTCAAAATACTCTTTCGCCTTTTCCATGCCAGTGAGGTCGATTTTATTGGCCACGATGACCGCAGGGATCATCTCGCTTTCTGCGATCACCAGGAAGCGGTCCAGCATCCGCAGACGGGGTTCAGGTTCGGCACAGGAAAAGACAAAAACCGCCTCATCCAGGTTAGCGATAATGATCTGCTGATATTCGCCCTGGGGTCGGGGGTCCATGCGGTATATCATGTTTCTTCGTGGTTCGACTTCTTCGATCATGCCTTCCCCTTCCCCGATCTTGGAAACCTGCACCCAATCACCCACCGCCACGATATCCCCCATCTTTTTCCCCTGTTTCAGCCGTCCGCGGATCCGGCATTGCAGGATCTCACCGTCCAGCTGGACGGTGAAAAAGCCAGACTGGGCTTTGATGACCCGGCCCCGCAAAGTTTCACTCATGGTGCTCACTCCTCTTCCGGCTCCGGCGTAGGTTCCCAGGCCTCCCAGACACCGAAATCAGATTCCCAGGGATACAGTTTCAGGTATTGGTCAAAATACTGCTCCACAACCCTCCGGAAGATCGGGGCAGCGACCTCGGACCCTTCCCCTGCGTTTTCGGCGACGACCACCACAGCGATATCCGGCTTTTCCGGATTATCCGCGAATGTATACCCCGCAAACCAGGCATGGGCTTTCCCGGAACCCGATTCCGCTGTGCCCGTTTTACCTGCCAGAGGTATGGGGAATCCCTGAAAACGATGCCAGGCTGTCCCCGGGCTGGGCCTGGGACTTGATACCACCTGGCGCATGCCAGTGGTGATGGCTTCCAGGGTCTCCTCACTTATGGGCAGCTCCCCCGCGACGTCCGGTTCAAATGTGTAGATCTCCTCTCCACCCGAGGTGCGGATGCTCTCCACGATCTGGGGCCGGTACATCGTCCCTCCGTTCCCCAGGGCAGCGATAAACTGCGCCACCTGAAGGGGGGTGACCTGCGTCTTTCCCTGTCCGATAGCCAGGTTGGTGGCGTCCACTTCCGAGTTAGGCACAGGGATGTTCCCGGCCTCATCCTCCACGAATTCGATCCCCGTAGGGGAGCCGAGCCCGAATCCCTTCGCCATATCCGCAATGGCCTCCGTCATCCCTTTCCGGTACAGGTCCAATCCGATGTGCCAGAAGTAGGGGTTGCAGGACCGCCTTAAACCGCCAATCAGGTCCAAGGTGCCACTGGGCTGTGTGTACTGGTTCACGTCGTCCTGCCTCAATTCTTCCTGATAATGTTCCCAGGTCCAATCGTTGAGCCGGACGCCGGACAACTCATCAAAGTGATACCCACAGGAGTAGGTGGTATCAGGGGTAAACTCCCCGCTTTCCAACGCCGCAGCCATGGTGACGATCTTAAAGACGGATCCTAAAGGATACAGGCCCTGCGTGGCCCGGTTCAGGAACGGGTTTTGGCGATCCGGTTGATAATACTCCTGAAGCTGATGGCTGGAATTGAAGTTGTTCGTGTTGAAAGCATTGGGATCAAAGTTTGGGCTGGAAGCCATTGCCAGAACCCGGCCGGTGTCAACCTCCAAGACCACTACCGCCCCGCTGAAACCGTACAATGCCTTCCGGACGTCCAGTTGAAAACCTTTCTCCAGCGTGGTAAATATTTCCTGGGCAGGTTTCGCTTCCGAGCTGGCCAATTGGGTGACAATTTCTCCCTCAGCATTTTCGATGAACAAGGTCCCCCCGCGTTCCCCGCTCAAATAGGATTCGCCCCATTTTTCAATACCCTGCGCGCCCACTTTCTCGTCCACAGAGTAGCCTCTGCGCTTATAATAGTCTTTCTCTTCTTTTTGGATCCAGCGCACATACCCGATCGCCTGCGGGGCCACCCCCCCATCAAAGTAATACCGACCCTCAAAATCACGATAAATGAGCCCGCTGTCAATAAATTCCTGCAGCGCACCCAGGCGTGACCTGATCTCATCATACGCCACCGCACCCAGGGGGATAAATCCTTTCCATTGGGGGGCATAATCCGCATATTCCTGCTGGATCGCTTCCCTCGGCCTATCCAGGACGCGCTCTAGTTCTATAAGCAAATCCTCTTCCCGTTCCGGGTCGATCTGGGAAGGGGTGATGCCTAGAGACACGGCTCGCGCCTGGGCGACAATCACGTTTCCATCCTTATCATAAATATTTCCCCGGGCAGGCACCTGGCGGTACATCAATAAGGAATGATCCCCTTCTAATTCCGGGAAAATGACAGTTTTCGACCATTGTACTTTCCAGTTCCCATCTTCCAGATTCAGATTCAAAATGATGTCGCGCTCCAACCCCTCAATCAAAACACTCTGATACACCACATTAAAGGCTACCTGGGCGCTTTCCGGGTCAATATAGGTGGAAAGGATCTCATACTCAATGTCTTCCAGGGCTAACTCTACAGCTACCTGGTCGTAAATTTCGCTGAATTCACTTTGACTGACCTCCATCTGACTTTGTGAGTCCAGCAAATCATACATCGCCGGGTAATCTTCTGCTTTCCAGGCATCCAGGAAGGTTCTCGCCGCCTGCTCGACAGGTGGTGTCTGTGTGGTTTGCACCGCGATGGTAGCCAGAGGGGTTGGGGTGACCGTGCTGGTCAGCGGCGCTTCTGTGGTTGGTTTAAGGCATCCAGCCAAGAAAACGAGGATGAACAAGGTGATAATCAATTTTTTCATAGACCGTCTCTTACTCCCTCATCCCGAGAATTCTGCATCCTCAAGTTCCAGGGGAATCTGACATTCGTAGTTAAATTTTTCCTGGCAGGCGATGGGAAGCTGGCCAGAAAGTGGGATTCCCAATTGAGCGAACAGTTTTTCCAGATGACACAGTGGAAGTCCCATCACATTGGCATAACATCCCTGCCACGATTTCACGGGGTGAAACTCCTCATTCTGAATGGCGTACGCCCCCGCCTTATCAAAAGGGCCTCCACTGGCGATGTAAGCCTCCATCTCATCTTCGGTATAGTTTCTCATCTCGACTTCCGTCTTGACAAGGGTTGTCATCGTTGATCCATCGGAAGGCGTGTGAACAGCCAATCCGGAGAAAACCCAATGGGCTTTTCCCCGCAGTCGACTTAAGATGTCTCTCGCCTGATCTGGATGGGTTGGCTTACCCAGAATCTCACCCTCGTCCACTACCGTCGTATCTGCTGCAAAAACGACGACGTCGCGAGCAGCGATATCAGCCACTCTTTCCCCCACTTCTTCTGCTTTGACTTGTGCTAACCTGACGACATAATTTTCCGGGCTTTCCCCTGCCCTCCTTCTCTCATCAACGTCAGCGGGTCTGATGAAAAACGGTTTTTGAATGAGACTGAATAACTTTTGCCGCCGAGGGGATCGGGATGCTAAAATGAACTCATACATACGCTCAAAATCCTCACCTTCTCCGAGGGGTTGTGATCTTTAATGAAGTAATCCTAACTCCCCCAAATTTTATCACAAGCGAAGAAATACTAGCGTTTTGCTCATCTTCTGCTCATCGATGGCAGACTTAATAAATTAGTAAGCCCTGGAAATATGGGGTGCGGTACAATGGCACAAACCCAAAAAGTTGCTTGCAGCCTATGAAACAGAAAAAGTATAGGTTCTTTTCCGTGTTGTGTGTAATTTTTGCCTGGGCGGTTCCTGCATCAGCACAGTCTGGTGGATACGCAGAAATCGCTCAGCCAAATTATGACCAATTCCCCGAGGTTACCACATACTTGGAGGTTTATAACCAGGATGGAACCTTCAAGGATGGATTGACCAAGGACGAGATCACACTTTCGGAAAACGGCAGCCAAAGACCACTCACAGAATTTATTGAATCATCCTCGGGTATTCAATGGGTCATCGCCATCAACATGGCTCCCCCTTTTGCTGTGAATGATTTTCTGGGGAATACCCGTTGGGAATATCTATCCCAACACCTTATGCAGGAGCTCTCGGAAATTCCATCCCCTGAAAAGGATGACCTGAGTATCATCACCAATGATGGACTGGAAAAGATCCATCTCGGGAACAAAGAAGACATGCTGAAAGCCCTCGAAGAGTACCAGCCTCTACCCACCGAGACCTCTTCTAACCTGAATGTCCTGGCACAGGCAATCGACGTCGCTTCAGACCCGGTTGCGAGCAAGGGCATGAAACGGGCAATTCTTTTACTTACCCCACCGCCAACCAATGAAGAAATCGCAGCTTTACAAAGTTTGACATCCAGAGCGGAGGAAAGGGAAATCCGGATCTTCGCCTGGCTGATTTCTTATCCGGTGTCCTTCACGTCACCCGCTGCGGACCAACTCCGGAACATGGGGCAAGAAACCCAGGGCGGCTTTTTTGCATTCTCAGGGGCAGAAGAATTGCCCGACATCCAGGACTTATTCAACTCTTTTCGGGGAGTGTACCTTGTAACCTACAATTCGGGGATCAGGTCGCCCGGTCCTCACCAGCTTGAAATAAGCGTGAATGTGGGTGAAAATACGATCTCTGCCGCGAGGGAATTGAACTACAGCATCCGCCCCCCCAACCCCATCCTGGTCACCCCGCCCCTTCAGATCGAGCGGAACAACCCCGATCCGGATGAGTTTAACACCCCCATTCAAGAATATAAACCCACATCCCAGCAGCTTAAAGTGATCATTGAATTTCCTGATGGGCACCCCCGCCCCCTGGAAAAAACCTCTCTCGAGGTGGATGGGGAAATCGTTCAAAGCAACACAACACCCCCCTTCGATCGTTTCAGTTGGGACCTAAGCGAATATGAAGGGACCCAGGTTCATTACCTCAGGGTTCTGGTTGAGGATCACCTGGGGTTGAGCCAGACCACCGTAAAAACACCCGTTAAAATAATCGTCAACAAACCACAACTGACCCTCAAGAATATCATCAAGCAGTACCCGGTGGGATTGGCAAGTATCGGGGGAGTTCTGATCGCGGCTTTTACGCTTCTGATTCTGATTTCCCAAGGGGTCATTTATCCAAAATCTTTGCTGCCAGCCATATCTTCAAATAAAAAGAACAGAGAATTCCACCGCAGGCACAAAGGACACCAGCAGGAGAGATCATCCAGCAGTCAACCCTCCCTGCCCCAAAAGAAAGCAGTTCAAAAAGGGAATCCAAAAGCGTATGCTGTGTTACACTCATACAATCAAGAAGCCAAAACAATCTATACTCAGGGACTGCCTATTTCCAGTAAGGAAGAAAACTTCGGAAGGAACCCCCATAAGACAACGATCCTGGTTGATCACCCTTCCGTATCAGGTCTTCATGCTCGTTTGTCGGTCATATCAAACACAGAATTCCACCTATCAGATGAAGGCTCCCAGGCAGGTACCTGGGTGAATTTTCAAGAAATCCCAGAAAAGCATCCGGTTTCCATCCAGGATGGCGATATCATCCATTTTGGAAAGATTGGATTTCAATTTAGATCCACAAAACCAGGCCCAGAGAAAGAGATCACCATCACCGAGGAGAATTCTCAGTGAAATCAGACCAAGAGAGCTACCTCAATACCTACGCCATCACAGACCCTGGCTCGAGAGGGGAGATCAACGAAGACAGACATGAAATCACTTCCCTTCAGATAGGGGAAGATTCGCCGCCGATAACACTGGCAGTCGTCGCTGACGGTGTGGGAGGACACAAAGCCGGAGAAATCGCTTCCCAACTGGCGGTGGATGCAATCATATCTGTCGTCAAAGAGGGCGACATATCTCAACCTCTCTGGACATTGAAAAGCGCTTTATTAGAAGCGAACCATACCATCACCTCCGCAGCTGAGGGGGACGAAACAAAAAAAGGCATGGGCTCCACGACCACATGTGCTCTGGTCATTGATTATCATTTGTTCATCGCTTCCATGGGTGATTCGAGGATCTATTTAATCCGCGACGGCCGGATCCGCCAGCTGACAGTCGACCACACCTGGGTGCAGGAAGCCATCGAAAATGGCGTGATCAGCCCCCAGGAAGCGCGCGGCCACCCGCGCAGGAATTTGATTCGCAGCTATCTCGGCTCTTCAGACCCCATTCAGCCCGACCTGAGAATGTATTTAGCGGACACAGAAACCCCTGAGCAAGCAGAAGCCAATCAAGGCCTTTCTCTGATCCCCCAAGACCTTGTGCTTTTGTGCAGTGACGGTTTGACTTCTCTGGTAACGGATGAAGAGATATTGACCGTCCTTGAAAAAATTACAGATAAAGAACAAGCTCTCCAGAAGCTGGTGGACATCGCCAACAGCAGGGGAGGACATGACGACATCACCATCCTCCTCCTTCAGGTTCCGGGAGAAGAACTGTTTCTGACCTGATCAAGCAGAGCTGAGATCAGGATACCTCAACGAACTTTTTATTAAAACCAAAAAGCTGCCGGAATAGCGGCAGCTTTTGCGCATTGATCCAGGCCTTCTCAGGTTCAAGGTATGAGTTGGGCAGTATATACTTGATTTCCGGCAACCAGGTAGACCCGATCACTCATGGTCACGGTAAACGCGGTCGCATCCCCTGAAATCGACCCGGGGAGAGGACGAAACTGCTTTTGAAATTCCATTTGCGTGCTAAAACGATAAAGGGCATTCCGCTCCGGATCCAGCATGTAAATTGCCATGCCAGGGGATCCTTTGAGCTTAATGGAATTGAATTGAGCCCCGGCTATAAAGGGCCCTGAAGGATGACCTTCGCGGGGATCGGAATATTCAAACGGCGTCGTACACTGAGGATCTGCCTGGGGGCTATCCTTCACACACCTGGTAATATAACCATCTGCGTGAAGCAGATACAATTCACTCCCATTGGTAGCCAAATCGACAGCATCTTCCATGGGGGGAGAATCAACATCCCCAAAGTATTCTGAGCCTTCATGGTAATTCTGACTCTGAAATTGTATCCAGATCGCTCTTTTTTCTGGATCCAGGATGTAAATATTTTCTGGCGCATTGGTAGAGATCGTCATGGCTTTCACGGGGCCCCGCGATAACGTGTATGAAGTATCTTCAAACATGACCGGGGGTTCATCGGCATCGGAGTAACAAAGAATCATGGTATGGGAACCATCAATACCTAAAATCGTCGCTTCATTCTCCTTTGCCGGGGAAAGAGGAACGATATCCTGCAAAGGGCCTACTGTTTTATGCCCGGAAATAGGCCCACAATGGAATTCGTCCTTGATCTCATATCCATCCGGGTTGGATTGAGCCCAAATCACTGTCCCATCCTTTTCATTCAACATGTAAAGGTCATTCCAGGCTGTAACCACAATCTCAGATATCGTCACATCTGCACCCAAACCATGACTGAAAAGGGGCTCAAATTCCAAGCGCATGATCTGATTCAGGGTGTCAAGCTCCGAACGGACCTGGCTGAGGAGCTCCTCCACTTCCTCCGTGTCTCGGTACCCACGCGCTCGCTCAATGGTCTCTAAGGCGGCGGTCAGGGTTTGATAATGTTCTTCCGGATCCTGCGTATCCTCCGCCCTCTGGACCAGGGATTTGGCCTCCTGGTAAGTCTCAAGATACAAGCGATTCCTCCCCCTCCGGATGTATATCACGCTCCCAAAGGTTATGACCATGACGGGGATCATGACCGCGATCAGGCCCAAGACCCAGGAAGGGAAATCAAGGTATTTCTCATCCGGAAGCATGCGCGCAATTAAAGTCAAGACAGAGTTCCAAACCTCCTGCAGCGCGTTACCGACAGATTTGGCCAGGGTCCCCAGAATCGACCATAGAGGTAAATCAACCACTTTTGCAACCCAGCTGGCAGGTCTCTCCTCCCTTCCTGCGCTTAGCGGAGGCTGCTCTACTGCCGCCTGCTCCGGATCTGCGGTTTGAATACTTTCCACTTTGGAGATGGACTCATATGTACGTTTTTGATCAGCGGGATCCGGTACCCCTTCTCCTACTGTTTGAGGAATGGAATGTTCATCTTCACCTGGCAGCTGTTGTGGACCTTCTGTTTCTCGGGGGAGTTCGTCGCTTGAAGTTTCCCCTTCCTGCTCTTCCTCAAAAACCGGCCGGAGGACTTTCATTTTCCCCTCCCCCTCGCGGGGAACAAGCAAAAGCGCGTTGAGATCATCTTCCGCCCGATGTACAAGGCGGTGGTAGATGCTTTTCATATTCATGCGGTACAAATTTCTCAAGGTCGTCTCTGACCAAGGGCTGGGAGGTTGAGGGGTGATAAGCACCAGGTCATTTCGATCTATGTTTTTTTGATAATACCGGACCTTGGGAACCCGCCCCGCTCCCAAGCCCGGACCTGACAGGTCTGTATCATGCATCTCCTTTACCTGATCAGGGGAGATGATAAAAATATGAGAGCCCCCGCTTTGAGCGAGGATCAATTTCTCGGCGCGAAACACGCATTGAGTCAGCAAACCGATTCCCCGCATCCCCTGTGAAGCTCCTCGTATATTTCGATCGTGAAGATATTGATTGAGCGTTTCTGACACTTCACGCAAAGCGGAGGTTGTCGCTCCCTGTGTTTTATAAAAAACATCAGAAAGCTTTTTGAGGATTTGCTGGTTGGCTTTTAATGAGAGAGGTGCGTTCCCGGCCATACTGAAATGCAAAATCAGGTTCTCCGAGGACCGGCGCCGGGCAGCCCTTCTCGGCGGATGGGCTACATGTAAACCCGGCATATCAGGAAGGATTTCCCCTCCCCTCTGGTAGATGGGCAGTATCGTGAGATCAAACGTTTCAGGCATAACCCGTTTACTCTTCCTAGAAACAGTCAATTTGCTCTTATTATACTGGTAAAATGATTTTCAACATCATCCATACCAAAAACAAGGATAAGCATGGAGCTGGAACTCATACAGGACCTAAACGCTTTCCAAAAATTAGAAAAGGACTGGAATGATCTGCTTTCGAAAAGTGCAAGTCACGTGCCATTTCTGCGGCATGAATACCTATCTTGTTGGTGGCAGACATTAGGTGGAGGTGAATGGGACAAGGCGGAGTTATTCATCCTCACCGCCCGGGATCAAAATCAACTTCTGGGAATCGCTCCCCTCTTCATTCATCAGAAAACGCTGTTGTTTATCGGGAGTTTTGAGATCTCAGATTATCTTGATCTGATCGTTCCTCCCCACTTATCGGATGCCTTCATCGGGAGTTTATTCGATTTCCTCCAAGAGCATTCTTCTGATTGGGAGACATTAGATTTATACAACCTCAGGAAGAATTCCCCTTCTCTTCCCAGAATCAGAGAGGCAGCGTTCGCAAGGGACTGGACGTACGAGGACGAAGTCATCCAGCCCGCTCCTTATCTCAGCTTACCAGGCAGCTGGGAGGAATACCTCCAGGACTTGGACAGTAAAAACCAGCACGAGATTGAACGGAAGCTGCGGCGGGCTGAAGGCTATTTCTTGCCCTTGAACTGGTACATCGTGGAAGAGGAAGATCAACTCGACAGAGAAATGGATGACTTTCTAAAGCTTATGGCCTACAACCCTGAAAAAGCGGATTTCCTGACCGATATCATGAAGTCTCAACTCAGAAAAACGGCCCGCGTAGCCTTTCAGAAAGGCTGGATTCAGCTTGCATTTCTCACAGTTGGAGGAAAAAAAGCGGCAGGTTACCTGAATTTTGATTATGATAATCGTCTTTGGATCTACAATTCAGGCCTCAATCCCATCTTTGAAAATATCTCCCCAGGATGGGTCCTGCTTAGTTACCTGATCCAATGGGCAATATCCAAGGGGCGGGAAACACTTGACTTCATGCGGGGAGATGAAGGGTATAAATATCGTTTTGGAGGTGTCGATCAATACGTGGTTCGAGCTCAAATCGACCGTGATTCCTCTTGAGTCCAGATCATCCTCAGCGTCTACTTAACCAAGATCAAACACGCTTGGTTATAATTTAAATATGTTATCCATGATTATCCAATCCGGTGGTAAGTCCACGCGGATGGGCGAGGATAAAGCTCTCCGAGATTTTAATGGACGTCCGCTGATCAAACACATCCATAAGAAATTTTCCCCCCTTGGTGATGAAGTGTGGGTGATCACCAATAAACCTGAAGGTTACCAGTTTCTGGGCGCCCCTCTCCACACGGATATCATCCCAAACCGGGGAGCTTTGGGCGGACTATATACAGCTTTAAAAATTGCATCCCATCCCCATGTTGGATTAGTCGCCTGTGATATGCCTTTTGCCAGCCCCACCTTGATCCTGCACCTGGAGGAGGTCCTTCAGAAAACGGATGCTGATGCTGTCCTTCCCAGCACAGAGTCCGGTCCCGAACCCCTGCATGCGGTGTATCGCCGACAAACCTGTCTTCCCCTGGTAAAAGAAGCCCTTGAACGAGATCAGTGGCGTATGGATTCCTGGCATGATCAAGGGGATGTGCGCATCTTGACTCCGGAAGAAACGGGGCAAAATACTTCCAACGAATACACTTTTTGGAATTTAAACACACCAGAAGAATTTCGAAAAGCAGCAGCCATCGCCAAAAATCTGAAAGAACCGTCAAATCACGTTCCCAGAAAGAATCAAGGATAAAAGTTTCGTATGCATTCTAAACCCATTCAAATTCCGTATGGAAAGTCCACTCTTGAGTTGAGCCTTCCCATGGGGAATGACAGAATCCAGATCATAGATACTCCTGCCGTCAAGTCGGAGGTCAACTCCCTGGAAAAGGATCTTATCCATCGACTGGAGCAGCCCGCGAATGCGCCCCCTCTGAAGGATACGGTCGAAAAATACCACCGTGGGTCCGGCAAGAAAATCCTCATCCTCACCGACGACAATACCCGCCCTAATGCCCACACCAAGCGCATTCACCCCCTGGTGCTTGATTACCTGACCGGAGAATGCGGCGTGAAAAAGGAAGATATCCGCCTCCTGATCGCGAGCGGAACGCACCGTCCCCCTACCGAAAGGGAAATCCGGGAGCAGGTCCTTGGCTCCCCATTATTCCAGCGCTTAGAAGGGAGGATTCTCATCCACGACGACTCCCAAAACCTGACGTCTTTGGGAAAAACCAGGAGAGGAACCCCGATTACCATCAACCAGTCAGCTTTTCAAGCAAGCTTATTGATCCCCATCACAGATTCCGAATACCACTATTTCGCGGGAGTAGCCGGGACAGTGAAACAGCTTTTTCCCGGCATAGCAGGACGGATAACCACCAACACCAACCATCCTCAAATGTTTGACAGGGATCAGGGTTTCAAACCTGCCTGCCGGTTGGGGAACACGGAGGGCAATCCGGTTATCTCAGACATGAAGGAGATGGCTGAGAAGCTTCAAAAAAAGGTACCCATCTTTTGTATTGACGCCATTCTCGATCACGGGGAAATCACCTACCTGAACGCGGGAGACATCCTCACCTTGCATGAGAAAGCAAAAGTAAAGTTGGAGAAAAGAAGGGTCGTTCAGGTTCACAGACCCGGGGACTTGGTCATCATTCCCATGCGTGATCGGGGTATCAACCTTTATCAATCTGGAAAAGGGATCAACGCGGCCTGGAACGCAGCCCGGAAACCCGGGGGGATCATATGTCTTCTCGCCCCCTGCTATGACGGGGTTGGATCAGAAGGATACCAAGACTCCATGGAAGCTGTCCAAAACCTTCCCCTGGATCAGGCCCTCGAGTGGGTGATCGAGCATAAGTGCAGCGCGGAAACCTTTCACATCGGCAACCAAAAACCTGTGGATATATTGAGAATATTAAAATCCCTGGGAGACGGAGAAATAAAAATACTCAGCGAAATGGATCCGAAAACGCTGCGTGATGTGTATCGCCTGGATCCCCTTCCCCAAGCGACAGATCCCCAAAACGCGCTGCAAACTTTTCTGAGCACCTACCTGAAAGAAAACCCCCAAGCTGTGGTCTATTTGCTCAAGGACCCGGGGCTTTACGTGGTCCCAAAAAATTAAAAACACACACCGGAACGATGTGTGCCAGGTAACAGACTTGCAGGGACTGCTGATGATTCCTTGCTTCACTTGGCGAGACTCTGAATGAGAGCCTCAGGGACCCAGAAATCACCGTATCCCAAAAAGAGGATGACCACGGCTGCCACCAGCATGAAAACACCAAAACCAATCAGAATCCTGTCTTTGGTCTGATAGTGGAGCTCTTGCAGCCAGGTCCGGGGGCCCACTCCAAACGCCCGCAGGTCCATGGCGTCGATGATGTCCTCACTGCCGATGATGGCGTGAATGGTGACCGGGACAATGATGGGGCCCAGCTTACGCACCTGGGCGATTAATCCCCCCTCAATTTTTTCCAGCTCATATCCGCGCGCTTTCTGGGCATCCATGGTCAGTTGAAAATCGCGCCCGAAGGTGGGGATGAACCGCATGGTCAAGTCCATGGCGTAGGCGATTTTATCAGGCAGCCCCAGCCCTTTGAAGGTAACCCCGTAGAGGGCAGGGTTGAGGGTATAGGGAATCAAAATGGTCATGATGGCAATGCTGAACACGCGCACGAACTGGCTGGCCGCAAAAAACAACCGTTCCACCGTTATTTTTAAGGTGGGGCGCCAGCCCAGGATAGTAAAAGGCGCTGTAAATTTACGCACCAAATGTTCTTTTTCATAGACCTCTACCCCACCGCGGCCCGTTAAGAAGGTCAAAATAGCGAAAAAGAACACGAACCCGATGATAAAAAGGAATGCACGGCGCATCTCGGCCCATGTCACCCCGGACGTGATGAGCACGAAAAGGGACAGGAGCGCCAGGGGCGCCAGGAAGCGGACATCCCAGAAAAAGAGTGTGGTGGCCAGGAAGCAGCCGTAAAAAATCAGCCAGGCCCGGGGGTCAAACCATTGGATTAGAGATTTTCGATCGCGGTATCGCCAGGATACAAGCATAGATTTTTCTCTTCAAAGGGGTCAGGGGACGGATCCGTCCCCTGACCCGAGATAGATGACGATCAGCGGCCTGACTGCGTTTGGACGGCATCATACGCCGCCACCAGGAGTGGAACGAGAATAGCCGCAAAGATCAGGTTGGGACCCGCTGCTGGCAAGAACTCACCCACGATCGCGGCTTCAGGTGAGAAGCCGTTGATCCAGATGTCGGAGATGGCAGCAAATCCAATGCCGACGATGTTCCCCAACATGCTCCAGGACACCGCAGCAGCGATGTCGATGTTCTCGTTGAACGCGAAGCGGACAATGAGCACCAGGAGGAAGCCAACGATAATGGAAATCCCGGCGAACATGGAGATGGTGGCATCGCCGAAGATGCCCTCCTCAGGGGCAAAGAACATCATATTTTCCATGTTCCGATTCAAGAAGAAGAGCACTACAGCTACAGCGGAAAGCACGCCGCTGATCCACAACGCGGAGTTCATACTCTTCTTTTTATTCTTGTAAAGCACAGCCATCCCGGCCACAAAACCCACCAGTCCGTTCCCCAAGCTCCATTGCGGGGAAAGCCCAAAGCCGGTCAACGCGTCTCCAAACATGTTGCCCACCGCGCCGGAGAAGAAGCCTACCACCGGCCCAAATGCGTAGCCGAAGAACATCGGAATGGCGATCGCCGGACGCAGGGACACCTGACTGAGAGAGGGCACGACGAAGACGGTGCCGTTGAACAACCAGGAGAACACAGCATATAAGGCAGCACCGATGGCCATCCACACCACTTCCCGGGTGCCCACCTGCCAAGCCTCGTTCTCTTTGGTGAGGTAATACACCAGGAAAGTAAGCAGCAGGCCAATGATCACAAACACAAATCGTAAAACGGGGTTCTCACCCGTCTGCAGGCGCTCCACGCCAAAGACATTTCCACCCACATAAATCAGGAGTAGGAAAACGACCAGAACAGCGATGAGCGTCCACAAAATCGACTGCAGTCTTTTATCCATCTTTACCTCCATCGATAACTACTCGTGACCCACATCTTCTCACCTCTCCAGGTGAGACGGATGATCCTAAACATGCGCCAGCGCTTCAGCCCGTTGGAAGCGATCCAGCTTTTCAAAGCGTTCTAAGTTCGCCGTGAGAAGCGAGGTCGGGATCAGATTGCATGAACGCAAGAGATCGAGATCCGACAACACATCCCGGGGCGGACCGTCCGCCTGAATGGAGCCATCAGCCATTAAAATGACCCGGTTGGCATAAATGAGCGCCAAATCCACATCATGCGTGACGAAAAGGATGGATTCAAATCCGGGCATCTGTAAGATTGAGTCCATGAAATTCATATAATTTTCGTAATCCTGCCCGGCATTGGGTTCATCCATAACCAAAATCCGGGAGCGCATGGCTAAAATGGAAGCAATGCTGACCCGCTTCTGCTGGCCGAAGGAAAGCGACAAGGGGGGATCATCCTCTTTCGCTTCTAAATTGACAATTTCTAATGCTTCTTTCACCTCCTTTTCTATCTCCTCAGGGGAATGACCAAGGTTCTTGGGCCCAAACGATAATTCCTTATACACGGTGGGAGCGAACAACATGTGGCTGGGGCTTTGAAAGACATATCCCAGCGTCCCTGCGATCTCAGCTACCGATGCCTTTTTAGTGTTTACACCTTCGATGAAGACATCGCCAGAAGCGGGCTCCAATAATCCGATGGCATGCTTGACGAAGGTCGTCTTGCCGGCCCCATTGGGGCCCAGCACAGCGATCACATCTCCGCGATCAATGGTGAGTTCGATATTGTGCAGGACCTCTGTTTCCTTCTCGTAACTGAAATCAACGCCCTGGAAACGCACCAGGGATTCCGGTTTACCGTCATCCAGGGTCACGCCGGGGAGGATATCCAGCTCAGGGGGTGGTGGGTTTTGCTTTGCGCGCTCGATGATCATTTCTGCAGGGAGTTTGACTTCATGGTAGTTGACTGCCTTCATTAACCCCTCCGGATCGCCCAAGTAACGGATTTCCCCGTCATGCATAAATAAAACCCGGTCAGGGTCGATACCGAGGACATCTTCCACCCGGTGCTCAACCATCAATACCGTCATCCCCTGATCAGCGAGTTCCCTGACCGCGGTTAAGGTATCTTGAGCGCTGACTGGATCCAAGCTCGCTAACGGTTCGTCTAACAGTAAAATGCCTGGTTCCATGGCTAATACACCTGCTAATGCCACCTTCTGTTTCTCACCGCCCGAAAGGTTAAACGTCTCCCGTTCCCGCAGATGGAGAATGCCCAACTGCTTCAGCGCTTGGTCCACCCGGGCATAGATTTCATCACGGGGCCTACCTAAATTTTCCAGGCCAAAAGCCACTTCATTGAGGACTTTCGTGCCCAATATTTGCCGTTCCGGATCTTGTAAGACAGTAGCTACTCGCTGAGATATTTTGGACAGCGGCCAATCCTGCGGGTTCTCCCCATATAAAAGGACTTCCCCGGACAACTCCCCCTTGTAACTCCTGGGAATTAAACCGTTGATCGTCCTGATCAGCGTCGTCTTTCCACATCCACTGGCACCCGCTATCAGGAAAACTTCCCCCTCCTCTACCGAAAAGGAAATCTGGCGGATCGCCTGCTCTTCTCTATCCCGGTAGCGAAAAGCGACATCATTTAACTCAAGCAGATCTTCACCTGACATATTTCTTGGAAGGGCACCTCATCCTTGATCATCCTGAAGATTGAACATCATCGACGAAATCATCCTTCTCTGTGCGTGTTCTCACTCTCAGACAATAGTATTGTACAACAATTTCACGCATGTCTCAGGAGGAGCCCTAATGGATTCTCCAAATATCCCCTATCGATTATTGAAAGATCACCTCTGTGAAACCCAAATCCCGGAAAAGTCGGTCCAAGAAATGTTCCGCATTTTGCCCAGCCAGCTCTAAAATGCCGTCCTCCAAAGCCCCTTCCCTGATTTCGCGCTCCGCTGCCCGACGCGCCTCCGTCTCCAGATTCACCTCACCTTTTGTGAACAGCCCGGTATCCCGATCATACACATAGGATTGTTCATTGTCTACCACCGTGACAAAGATCTCTGGATCCGGGAGGTTGACATACAGGACACCGTTTTTCACATTCAGATCTTCCGCGTCCAATTCGTTCAAATCAACCCCGGCGATCACCTCCCCATGGGCGACGAAAATAAGTTTATCTCCCAACAGCCACTCAAAAGCGCCCTGCCTGGTTTCCGCGGTGATGATTTTTTCCACGCTGAACTTCATGGTCTCCAGACGAGCCAAGGACCTCACCTCATGGATGATAGTCACTGGATCAGGGATGATGGTAGGCGTGGGGTTCAGGACAACAGCGACCTGGGTGGAGATGTTACTTTGAGCTTCACGTATGGTTCCCAACTGCGAATCAAAAGCCCCTCGGATGGTGTCCACCAGGATTACCCCGATCACCACCAGAATCAGTAAAACCACCACACGCCAAACCCATTGAATTGTTTTCATGGTCACCTCACGACCGACATAT
>Ga0207797_1000029_pt1 | contig 87741 bp, 75 predicted proteins | sample PRCRCaboRojoPR_6_FD_187275 | JGI IMG/M metagenome (GOLD analysis project Ga0207797, IMG submission 187275) | Marine sediment microbial community from Cabo Rojo, Puerto Rico - PR CR 10% Liquid 1 (SPAdes) | ecosystem: Environmental > Aquatic > Marine > Coastal > Sediment | place: Cabo Rojo, Puerto...
GGATATCTGTATAGTTGCTTCCGTCGACCGGTTCTTCAGAATATACCAAACCAGCACCGGTACAAGCAATACCAGTAATAAAAGAAGCTCAGGATTCGCAAATACTATATCCCGCATCATTGTTTATCTCCCTCTGTTTTATCATTTGTTCCGGAATCTTTCTCTTCATCCGCTGCAACCGTTTCATCCTCTTGTTTGGGAACATATTTGGTTTTGTCAACAAACTCATAGCCAAAATCCAGGCTTTGTTCATTCTCCGATGGCGAAGGAACCATTTTGGCAAATTTCACAAGGTCGCTCAATCTCAATGTATCTTCCAGCCTGCTGTACAAATGATCATCAGAAAAATCACTCTGCTGTAACGAATCAAGTATTTCATCTGTTGTTCGCTCAAGTGTTTTAATGCTGTAGCGCATCCACAGGTAAGTCCTTAATATCTCTGAAAGTCGGGAATAATAGGCTTTGACTTTATCGTTTTGCCAAAGCTTTTCTTCCTTAAGCCTGTCGAGTTCACGCTGAGCATAGACATGAGCGGGCTCCCTGGGTTTCCTTGGGGCAATAAGCGGCTCCTGCCTGCGAAGTTTCTTTACAATATAATAAATCAGCCAGGCCAGCAAGGCCAAACCCAGAACACCCAATATATAGGGAAGTGCTTCCATGAAAGTAACGGGAGCTCCAAACGGGGCCTTGATATCAAAAATGGTTTCTGTAGTATCTACTTTAACGGGCTGAACGCTCATTGCCAGGGGTTGCGTTTGGATACTTCCCTGCTGACCGTTATATGTGTAAGGAAAAGTAAAAGAAGGAAGATTAACCTTGCCGGTGTCAAAACTGGTGAGCAGGTAACGTTGACTGATTCCTATATTGTTATCATTCAACGAGGTTGTATCTCTACCCGAGGATTCCAGAATTTCAATCCCCTGAGGCGTCTGTTTTTCAATGTCGGGAAATAAAACCCTTGCATCAGCAGGCTGGGTAATATTTACATTGAGGTAAATCTGGTCCCCTATCAATATCCGGGCACTATCCAGTGTTGCTTCAGCCTTAAATGGCTGGGCATGGGATAAACCACACGATACCAAAAGTAAAAACAATGCCGAAACCATCAATTTGTAACATCTGCTAATGATCATATAGCCCATTTCTCACCCCTGTTATCTCCTTTTAAACAAATTAATGAGTGGTTTCACATAATCCTCGTCCGTGGCGACAGAAGCATAATCCACCCCTGCCTGAGAAAACGTCATCCTGATATTTTGTGATGTAATGTTCCACCAGTCATGAAAGGCCTGCCTTATTTTCTTACTGGATGAGTCTACCCATACGTATTCCCCGGTTTCTGCATCCCTCATCTTTATCAAACCCACGGCGGGGAGCTCGGTCTCCCTTCTGTCATATATTTGCAGACCAATGACATCATGTTTATTATTGGCAATCCTTAACGATTCTTCATAATTCATCCTGTAGGTCTCCCGGTCCTGATCGTAAAAGTCGGAAATGACGAATGCCGTACATCTTTTTTTTATGGCATTGGTAAGATACTTTAATGCTTCAGATATATTGGTCATGCTGCTTTGCGGAGTAAACTCGATCAATTCCCTGATGATCCGCAATATGTGCTTCCTGCCCTTCTTTGGAGGAATGAATTTTTCTATTCCATCGCTGAAGAGGATCACCCCAATCTTGTCATTATTCTGAATAGCTGAAAAAGAGAGCACTGCACTAATTTCGGTGATAAGATTTTTCTTTAGCTGGGTCTGGGTCCCGAAAACCCGTGAATTGCTGACATCAATAAGAAGCATAACGGTAAGTTCCCGTTCCTCTTCATATATCTTGATATAAGGATGGTTAAACCGGGCTGTGACATTCCAGTCGATGTTTCTGATATCATCTCCGTACTGATATTCCCTGACCTCGCTGAATGACATGCCCCTTCCCTTAAAGGCACTGTGGTATTCCCCTGCAAATATGTTTCTGGAAAGTCCCCTGGTTTTTATTTCAATTTTTCTTACCCGCTTAAGCAGTTCTGTTGTTTCCAAGACTCATCTAATTTTTATTGTGGGAAGTTTTTATGGTAAAAAACCAGTCCCGCTTCTCCAATTCAATTAAATAATCATATTCCTCATCCGGCCTGTATTCAATCCAGGTCTGATCTTTCTGATACTGATAATTGTTATTTAAGCTATCCACCATATTCTTCAGCAAACCATAATCACACATTAGCCTGGTGTACTTACATATGCCCTCATCGGATAGTATGAAAAGCATCGTTTTTGTTTTATCGCTGTTCTCAAACTTCAGATAATGATATTCATCCGTATCAACTTCCCTGATAAAGGAAAATTCCTCCATGGACTCTTTCATCAACGACTTAATCTCCTCCACCGTTTTCCCGATAAAATCCTGTCCACTGGCAAATGAATGAAAAACGAACAGGATAATAATGCATGTCAAAAAGTATTTCTTCATGGTTTTCCGTGGTTAATCCGGTTGAAACCCCAAGAGTTACCTATGGCACCTCAATGGTATTCAATATTTCGGTAATGATGTGCTCGCTGGTGACATTTTCGGCTTCCGCCTCATAACTCAGCCCGATCCTGTGTCGAAGTACATCCTGGCATACTGCCCTGACATCCTCCGGGATCACATATCCCCGTCGTTTGATGAACGCATAAGCTTTAGATGCAATAGCAAGGTTGATACTGGCACGGGGTGATGCCCCGTAGCTTACCATCAGCCTGAATTTCTCTAATCCATAATCTTCAGGCTTTCTGGTTGCAAAAACAATATCCAGTATATATTTTTCTATTTTTTCATCGATATAAACCTCCTTTACCACTTCCCTGGCCCTGGTTATATCTTCAGGGCTAACCACCTTGCTTGCAGCAGGGAACTGCTTGGCAAGGTTCTGACGAACAATCAGTTTTTCCTCATCCAAAGCAGGATAGGTAATCACAACTTTCAACATAAAGCGGTCCACCTGTGCTTCAGGCAGAGGATAAGTTCCTTCCTGCTCAATGGGGTTTTGCGTGGCCATCACAAGGAACGGCTCGTTTAGCTTAAAAGTTTCTTCTCCAATGGTAACCTGACGTTCCTGCATGGCTTCCAATAAAGCGCTCTGTACTTTGGCGGGAGAACGGTTGATTTCATCTGCCAGAACAAAATTGGTGAAGATGGGTCCTTTCTTCACCATGAATTGCTCTTTTTGCTGGCTGTAGATCATTGTTCCCAGTAAATCGGCAGGTAAGAGGTCGGGAGTAAACTGGATCCTGTTAAACCTGGCATCGATTACACTTGAAAGGGTACTAATGGCTAATGTCTTTGCCAGACCGGGAACCCCTTCCAGCAGGATGTGCCCGTCGGAAAGCAATCCGACCAAAAGGCTCTCCAGGAGGTGTTTCTGGCCCACAATTACCTTATTCATTTCCATGTTGATCATATCCACAAAGGAGCTTTCATTGCGGATACGCTCATTTAACTCTCTCACATTTACCGTCTGATCCATATGCGAATTTTTCTCAAATTAAAAATTTTTACACCGGAAATGAAAGCATTTCCATCTCTCAATAATAGAGCTTTATTCTGTTAATAAAAGTTAAAGTAAATTAAGTTTTATTAAGGTAAGTCCCAATAATTATGGATTTAGAGCTTCATCCAGTAACAGATTTTATTAGTTTTGTCGAAAAATAACGGGTTTTGATAACAAGATATTTTGTCCGGCTTGCCTTTAAGGGTACAAGATACCATGGCTGGCAAATACAGGAAAATGTCACCACCATCCAGGAAACTCTTAACAAGGCTTTAAGCACCATACTCCGGGAAGATATCCATGTGGTGGGCGCCGGCAGGACAGATACCGGTGTGCATGCATCCTGTTTTTATGCACATTTCAACCTTCAAGATCATGAAATCACCGAACCCGGCAAGACCATTTTCCGACTGAACCGCTTTTTACCTGACGATATTGCAGTGTACAACATCTTCCCGGTGAAAGAAAAAGCACATGCCAGGTATGATGCGCTATCCAGGACTTACCAGTATCAGATAACAACCATCAAGGATCCTTTCCGCAGGGAATTTGCCTATTATTGCTTCTGGTCGCTGAACCTGGAAAAAATGAACCGCGCCTGCAAGTATCTTTATGATTATAAGGATTTCACCAGTTTCAGCAAAAGCAAAACGCAGGTGAAAACGAATTTTTGTGAGATTTATCAAGCGGGATGGACAGAAGAGAAACATTTGCTAATCTTTACCGTAAAAGCAAACAGATTTTTAAGAAATATGGTCAGAGCCCTGGTGGGTACCATGCTTGAGATAGGACAGGAAAAAATTGAACCAGAAAAGATTAAAAACATCATCGAAAGTAAAAACAGATCCAGTGCGGGGTATTCGGTTCCTCCCAACGGGCTTTTTCTTACAGATATCGAATACCCGGATGACCTCATCCCTGATGAATAAAGCGTGTTGAGGGAGGAATGATTCACTGGAAAAAATGATCATTGAGTGATACTTTATACCAAAAAACAACAAACATGAAGATTAGATTTTCTATCGCCAGCAAACTGATATTGGGTATCGGGGCAATCATTATTGCCATCCTCATTAACAGCTATATCATAAACAATTCGCTGGAAAGAAGCCGTAAAATCAATCAAAAGATCACTGAATTATATGTCCCCTCCGCTTCCCATCTCAACGACCTCTATAACCTGGTTAACCGTTCCAAATCGCTGATAAAAAGCTGGGTATTCATTGATAAAAAGAAAAACACCCCTGACAAAATGCAGCTCAAGCAGCTCCACAATGAAGACCTCCCCCGGCTCCATGAAGAAATTACCCAACTTTCAAATAACTGGGAAGAGGAAGAACAGGAAAAATACCGGAAAATATACACCACCATTAAGGATACCCTGTTTGTTAAGCATGAGAGCATCATGCAAAAGCTCAATACCTTTGAAAGCTACAACGACCCGATGCTGCTGTTTGAAATCACCCCCCAGGTTGAATATGGCGGAGAAATCATTGTAATGACCGACGAGATACTGAATAACATCAGTACCTTAAGACAAACCATGCAAAACAAGGTGAATTCATCCAGAACGCAGATGACAGCTATATTCAATAAATTTGAAAGTTCCATCTTCGTGCTGGGAATTTCCCTGATCGTTATCTCCATGATTATTGCCTGGATTCTGACCCGTACCACCGTGAAACCCATTAAAAATGTCAAAAACATCCTCTATTCCATGTGCAAGGGAATCCTCCCCAAGGAAAAGCTTAAGGTCAGGAATGACGAGATTGGAGACATGTCGTCTGCACTTAACGATTTGATCGACAGCTTTAGAAAATTCACCAACTTTGCAAAGGAAATCGGCAAGGGCAATTACAACGTTCAATTTGAACCGCTCAGTGAGCAGGATGATCTTGGCAATGCCCTTCTGGAAATGCGTGACAACCTGAAAAAAGCTGCTGTAGAGGAAGAAAAGCGCAAGGAAGAAGATGAGCAAAGAAACTGGGCCTCTCAAGGCATTGCAAGATTCTCGGAAATTTTAAGAGAAAACAACGACGACCTGGAGGAACTTTCCTATCAAATCATCAAAAACCTGGTGAAATATACCGAAACCAACCAGGGCGGTCTGTTCACCATCAACGACGAAGATGAGAACAACCAATTCATTGAGTTGAAAGCTGCCTATGCTTACAACAGAAGGAAATACCTGGAGAAAAAGATCGATATGGGCGTTGGCCTTATCGGAAGGGTGATACAGGAAGGTGAAACCATCTACATGACAGACATCCCGGATAATTACATCAATATCACCAGCGGTTTGGGCGATGCCAACCCAAGAAGTCTTCTGATCGTTCCGCTGAAAACCAACGATGAGATCCATGGTGCCATTGAAATTGCATCATTCAATAAACTTGAGCAGTATCAAATAGAATTCATTGAGCGGGTGGGAGAAAATATTGCATCCACACTGTCTACCGTGAAAATCAATATCAGAACCAATGAATTACTGGAAAAATCTCAGCAACAGGCTGAAGAGATGAAGTCGCAGGAAGAAGAAATGCGTCAAAACATGGAAGAGCTTAAGGCAACACAGGAAGAATCGGCAAGGAGAGAAAAACAACTCGAAGAAAAGCTGGAAGACTGCCAGAACAGGCTGAATAAATATGTGCAACGGGAAGAGTCAGGTCAGAACAACCAGTGACTTTAGTGAACACCACTTAATAAATTTCTATCAGCTCAAAGGGTAAATCCAGAATCGACTGGTAATGTTTGCCCAGATCGTATACGGCTTCGTCATCCTCTTCATAATACCAGTTTACCTTTGAACTGTAACCATTCTGATGTTTTTCTTCCAGGATGTGAAAAAATTCCAGGATGAATTTTGATGATCCGCTGTTGATGTATTCCAGTTGAACATGAACTACTGTTTCTTTAAGCGGATTCTTAAAATAGTCGAACAACCACTCGATGATATCGGTAAAAAATTCTTCAGGATTTTCCGGAATGGCTCTGCCATTCATCTTGAGTACCCCGGAGCCGGCATCAAAATAAACCCCGGGAGTCTTTATGGTTTCTTCTATTTGCAAGTTCTCCATATCACAAAGATAATAAATTTTATATTCATATTGCAAGATAGAGTATCATCAACTTATATTTTCAGGATCAACATGGCATATTTCACTCCGCTCTCCGTATCTTATTTCCATTTATTAAAAACAGTCAAAATCCAAACAGTCAAACAACCACACTATCATAGAATTATCAAACAATTTTCTTCCCTTTTCATCCAGAGTATTGATGTTAAAATTTGGATTTTATAAATTTACATAATGATTTTCATATTATATAAATTATACATCAAATTCTAAATCAAAAATTAAATTATGTTTGAACCGAAGACCATTTATGCTAAGATTGCATTCGATGCGATCTTATTGTATATGAAGACAGGAAAGAAAATGCTAAAGGATAAATCGGATATTCCACTTGCATTGCAATTGAAATTGCCCTGCTTTGTTTCGATTTATTCCGGTGAATCTTTAAGAGCCAATAAAGGTACCGTGGAAGCCATTCATGATTGCCTGTATAATGAAATCATAGAAAATGCAGTATCTGCTGTGGATGCAGCTGCCAAAACAGACCCCCTTAAAGAGGAAGAACTGGATAATATCACGCTTGCTGTCGACGTTCTTTCAAATCCCAAAGAGGTAGAAAATAGATCACTTTTAAAGCCGGAAAAACACGGTATTATTATAAAAGATGAGGAAGGCAACAGTTCATTTGTGCTTCCCAACATGGATGGCATAGAAACGGTAGATCAACAAATAAAAACAGCAAAGGATAAGGCAGGTATAGATAAAAATTTGTCGCAGGAGAAACTTCAGTTACTAAATTTTACAGTAACGAGATATCAATAAAACAAAGGATTTATGAAGCAGGCACTTGCAATTACAGTTAAGGGAAGAGTACAAGGTGTGGGTTTCAGGTTCAGCACTGTTCGTGAAGCTGAAGAACTCGGAATTAAAGGCTTTGTGGAGAATCGGATGGATGGATCGGTGTATGTTGAGGCAGAAGGAGAACCCGAAGCCCTCAACAAACTGGTTAGCTGGTGCTGGAAAGGACCTGCAACGGCAAGAGTGGAGGATGTCATCACCCAGGAGATACCGGTGCAAAACTTTAAACGTTTTGGTGTGAAATGAAGGGATAGATATGAAAGAGGCGTTGTTTTATACAGAACTGGAAGATAAAAGCATAGAATGCTATCTGTGCCCCCATAATTGTAAAATCAAGGATCAGAAGCGTGGTGTTTGCGGGGTAAGGAAAAACATCGGGGGGAAGCTTTATTCTGAAAACTATGGTGAAATAACAGGTCTGGGTTTCGATCCCATTGAAAAGAAGCCCCTTTATCATTATCATCCAGGCAGAAACATCCTGTCGGTAGGAAGTATTGGTTGCAACCTGAAATGCTTCTTTTGTCAGAACTGGGAGATATCCCAGGCCACTATTGACGATATTTCACGACAGCACACCTATGAAGTTGAAGATATAGTGAACCTGGCCTTACAAAGGAAAGATAACCTCGGCATTGCATACACCTATAACGAGCCCGTAATTTATTACGAGTTCATGGTAGATGTAGCCAGGGAAATCAAAAAACAAGGATTACAGAATGTAGTAGTAACAAACGGATTTATCAACCGGGAACCATTGCAGGAACTGATGGATTACATCGATGCATTCAGCATTGATCTGAAGGGTTTCACCAATGAATTTTACAGGAAACATACCAGATCTTCATTTGACCCTATAAAGGAATCCCTTGTACAAATCAGGAAGAATGACAAGTTCCTGGAGGTGATTAACCTGGTAATACCTACATTAAATGATGATCCGGGCGAATTCGAAGATATGATGAAATGGATGAAAGACAATCTCGGGGAAAACACCCCATTGCATATATCAAGGTATTTCCCGTCATATAAATCAACCATTGAGCCTACGTCTCCTTCTAAGCTAAAAGAATTTTATAACCTGGCTTCGCAGCATCTGAATTATGTTTACGTTGGAAACATCATGCTCAACGAAGGCAGCAATACCTATTGCCATCGGTGCGGCACCCTTCTTGTAAGAAGAGAAGGGTATTACACGCAGACACCCGGGCTTGACGAAGGGGGAAAATGTACGAATTGCGGAAATAAAGTATTCATCAGATAAAATTCAAAAGATATGAATATCAGAAAACCGGCGGTAGCAGGTCAGTTTTATCCTGAAAGCGGGAACGAGCTTGACGAGTTGCTGGACATGGTCTACAGCAAAGAAAAGGATAACATCGAGGTTGACCTGGCAAATAAAAAAATAATCGGGGGAGTTGCTCCCCATGCAGGATACATGTTTTCTGCCTATCAGGCTGTTCACCTGTTTGAAATTATAAAAAATCATGCCACTCAGTTTGACACATTCTTTATCATCAATCCCAACCATACGGGAGTGGGGAATGAGATGGCATTCGACAGCAACGACTATTGGGATACGCCTTATGGTAAAGTGGAAGTAGACAAAGATTTTGCTGACAGACTGAACATCCCCGTATCGGATCTTGAAGAGAAGAGAGAGCATTCCGGTGAAGTGATGGTGCCCATGCTGAAGTATTTCCTGGATTATGACTTCAAAATCGCTCCCGTCACCATTACTTTACAGACCTATCAGAACGCGTCAAACCTGGCAAACTACATTTACCAGGTTAACCAGGAGTTGAATAAGAAGATCTTTATCATAGCCTCCTCTGATTTTTCCCATTTTGTAACCCCAAAGACAGGGGAAGAACAGGACCGGCAAGTACTGGATAAAATACAAAGCTTTGAAATCAAAGAAATTGAAAAGATAATCTCAGAAAAGCAAATTTCTGTTTGTGGCTACGGACCCATCATGACGGCGATGGAATATGCCCGGCTGGTGTCGGAAAATCCTGAAACAAAAATCCTTCGAAAAGGAAATTCAGGAGATGTGATTCCTTCAAAAGAAGTGGTAGATTACGTTTCTGTTTTATTCTATGAAGGATGAGTCCCGGCCCGGGAATGATACAAATACAGGTTATTTGACATGTACATATACCCAATCACTTTCAGATGTTACAGCAGATTATTAACTGGCTCGAGGGGCATATGCAATCCTGTTATTATAAACAGGTTCTTGGGGTGGAATGCCCGGGCTGTGGATTTCAGCGATCATTGATCGCATTGCTGAAAGGAAACTTGTGGGAAAGCATCCAGTTGTTCCCGGGACTGATTCCCATGCTTTTCCTTTTTCTTTTCCTGGGGCTGCATCTGATCTTTCGTTTCAGGAACGGGGCCGTTGTACTGAAATATATATTTATAGGAGATATGGCCATCATCATTGTGCATTATATCATTCAATTTATTAACTAACAAAACTTAAAATTATGGAAAATTCAACCACAGGTCCTCAAGGTGCTCAGGGCGAAAGCAACAAGCAGATATTGCCCAATTCCTCAGCAATACTCGTTCTGGGAATTGTCTCCATTGTAGGTGTGCTTTGCTCCCAGGGCTTACTAGGTGTTATTCTGGGCATCATCGGCCTGGTCTTATCCGGTGCACCTCTGAAGATGTACAGGGAAAATCCCAATGCCTACACGGAGGCTTCAATTAAGAATCTGAAGGCGGGAAGGATATGTTCCATAATCGGTGTAAGCCTTGGAGGTGCTATATTCCTGCTGGTAATTGCCCTCGTATTTTTGGGATTGGTAGGTGGTTTCTTTGCACTCCTGCCATTCCTGGAGGATCTGCCGATTCCGGAGATGATTTCAGTGCTTCCTTTCTGAAAGCAAGTAACCTGAGCATTTAATTCTAATGCAAAATAAATTGGGGATTATTTCAGTCCCCTTTTTATTTTTGCATGGTTTATAATGAATCAAATATGGTAAATATTAATTTGCTATGGAGTTAGAAACAAGAAAGAAAGCCTTTATCAGGCTGGGTGAGATACTGAGAACCTATGTTGCGGGGCCGGCAGAGGAAAGCCCGGAAAGCAGATATCATCAAATGCTTCACGGGGCTGTGGAAAAAGCAGGTATTACCAATCCCTGGTTTACTCCTTTTTCTGTCAATGAGGCCTTAAGATCCATCGGGTCTAACCTCAAACAAGAGCATCTGGAAAAATGGACCGGACAGTATCCTGAACTGGATAAAGAAACCGGATCTCCCAGGACAATTGGTGTGGTCAACGCGGGCAACATTCCATTTGTCGGCTTTCATGATTTCCTTTCAGTACTCCTCAGTGGTAACATATATTACGGCAAGCTTTCATCAAAGGATGAACACCTGCCCAAAGCCATTGCTACGATACTCACTGAAATAGAACCCGGATTCAGGGAAATGATCAAGTTTGAAAGAAAATTTCTGAAGCAATTCGATGCCATCATCGCTACGGGAAGCAACAACACTTCCCGTTATTTCCATTATTATTTCAGTCGCTATCCGCACATCATCAGGAAAAACCGCAACGGCGTGGCAGTACTTACCGGAAAAGAAAATGAAGAGGAACTGGCCCGTCTGGCAGACGATATATTCCTTTACTTCGGCATGGGTTGCAGAAACGTATCCAAACTCTACCTGCCGGAACATTTTAAACTGGAACGCCTGTTCAGCAACATTGAACATTACCACTGGATAATAGACCACCACAAATACTCCAACAATTATGACTACAACAAGGCCATCCTCACCATGAACCAGGTTCCATATCTGGATAATGGGTTTCTTTTGCTCAGGGAAGAAAAACAAATTGCCTCTCCCATCTCCACATTGTATTATGAAAGGTATCATAACCTGGATGACGTCAGAGAAGAACTGGATCAGGAAAAATCCCGGATACAATGCACTGTCACCCACTCCGAAAAAATCCCCGGGGGCGTAGATTTCGGAGAGGCCCAGTACCCCCCTTTATGGGATTATGCGGATAATATTGATACGATGAAATTCCTGCTGAACCTGAACAATTCAAGTAATTGACACCATGGGCAACAAAACACTTATTGTAATCGTGGGACCAACAGCGGTGGGAAAAACCGAGCTATGCCTCAACCTTGCCAGGAAACTGGATAGCGAAATCGTATCGGCGGATTCACGCCAGATCTTTAAGGAAATGAAAATCGGAACGGCCCGGCCTGACGAGGCTACACTTCAAACGGTAAAACATCATTTCATAGGAACCAAATCCATACACGATTACTATACCGCAGGGATGTTCGAACTGGAGGTGCTGGATTTGCTACAGGAGCGCTTCATGGAAAAGGATACCATGATCATGACGGGTGGCTCCGGGTTGTATATAGATGCCGTATGCGGGGGAATTGATGCGGTGCCACGGGTAGACCGGGAAATAAGGGAAAAACTTACCAAACAATATGAAAAGGAAGGGATTGAGAGCATCAGAGAACAATTGATAATGCTCGACCCGGAATCGTATCAGAACATTGACCTGAACAATCCCAAGCGCATCCTCAAAGCCCTCGAGATTACACTGACCGCGGGAAAACCCTATTCTTCGTTTCTCACACGCACAAAGAAAAGCCGTCCCTTCCACATCCTGAAGATCGGTTTGCGACGTAACCGGCAGGAGCTCTATGACCGGATCAACCAACGGGTTGACCGGATGATCGGGGAAGGATTGATAGAGGAAGCGAGGGGATTATACCCGCACAAACATCTCAATCCATTGAATACTGTTGGTTACAAAGAGCTATTCGAATATTTCGAGGGCAATATCTCCAGGGAAGAGGCCATACGTTTGATCAAAAGAAACACCCGACGGTATGCCAAACGTCAGCTAACCTGGTTCTCCAGGGACAAATCCATGGTATGGTTTCATCCGGAGGAAGAAGATCAGATTCTGAATTATATCCTAAACAAACTATCGCCGGGGAGTGATTAGCCATCCTGAAATTTAAACAATTGTTAAATTTTCTGATGTTCCAAGCTGTACATCAGTCACCTCCATATTTTATATACCTTTACACCTATAACAACTCCAGCAAATTTCCGTTACATACAATTAAGGTTTCAAATGATCCAGGGCCTTTTTTTATATGATGAATCGCATGAAATTGAGAAAGAATTTAAATGCCCTTGGCAAACACATCAAGACACTCTTATTAAAGGGTGTCACAAGGCAAAAGCTTGCGCTTACCATAGCCACAGGCTCTATTATAGGCTTATTTCCCGTTATTGGAACCACAACCGTCATGGCATCACTGGTTGCCCTTGGTCTGAGATTGAACCAGGCTTTTATCCAGGTAGTCAATTACACAGTTTATCCCTTGCAGCTGCTGCTTTTCATACCTTTCCTCAAACTGGGGAACAATGTATTTCCCCTCACTTCAAATAAGGTTGATTTCCATCATCTTTTCCAGTTATTGCAGAACGACACCCTGCATGCACTTACTGAATTTTCATATGTACTGATAGCCGCCATATTGCTATGGTTTGTGGTATCCATCCCTCTATCCCTGTTGATTTACTATTCAAGCCTGAAGTATATGAAAAGAATGAATATGTTACCAAACAAAAGATCTCACAAGCAACAAACTTCATAAACTCCAAGCTTCATAAGCAACAAGACTGAAAAGCAACAAGCTTTGTAAGCACCAAGCATCAAATCTCAAATTCCAAATAAATTCCAATGACCAAATATTCAATGAATCAAACTTCGGTACCTCTGAGTTTGGAATTTGAATAATTGGAATTTGGTAATTATTTGTTATTTGGTGCTTGCTATTTGGTGCTTGCTATTTGGTGCTTACTATTTGTTATTTGGTGCTTATGAATTGTTATCTCCTTCATTCCACGTGTAGATTCTAAAATTTAATGCTCTCCCGTTATAACTAGGGTATCCCCTAATTCATGCTTTTATTCACCACATACCTCAGGGGTCTGACAATCCTTTCCAAAAGCCGTGTATCCTGGGTAACGACCTCTGCCTTGCCCTGCATCTGCTGGGAAAACTCAAGCTTCTCCCCGTAGAAGGTGGTCAGGCCGTTGGGTAGGTCCACTTCAACAGTGTATGACTGATTTTCGGGGACCAGGGATATAGACCTGACAACTCCTTTGACCATGCCATATTCCATAGGGGGATAATTGGCAAATTCAATGTTAACGGTCTGTCCCACCTTTACCTTTCCCGCTCCCCGAAAGGGCAATGTCATCTTTCCTATGATCTCTCCCTCGTTGGCGGGAATGACTGTCATCACCCGCTTGCCGGTTTCCACGTGCTGGTTCTCGCTCCAGTAGCGAGTGAAAGTAACTTTCCCATTGATGGGCGATTCGAGGTAATATTTTCTTTTCCATTCATCAATGGCGGCCTTGAGGTTGTCATAGCTCTCCATCAGGCTCGATCTCAACTGACTTCTTTGCCTTCTGTCCTGAAGCTCCAGTTCCAGTATATTCTGGTCAATGCGGGAAAGCTGTACCCTTGCACTGGAAATGCTCACATCGATTTGTTCCAGGGAATATCGCTTATTCAGCAACCTGGTCTCCGAAGCCTCATATTCGGCTTCAGGTATGACTTCCTTTTCAAACAACACCGAATCCCTCTCAAACTGTCGCTGGGCCAGCTTGTATTCCTGCTCAAGGGTGGTTTTCTGACCAAGAAGCTCCTGGTAGTGCTGCTTCGCCTGCCTCATTTCATCTTCCAGGGAAGCGATCTTCCGTTGGTGATAATCCAGTTGCAGAAAATGTTCATAATCCTCAAAACGCTTTAAGAAGAGCGAGTACTTAGGCTGGACGTCGCCCAGCTCGTAAGACTTTTCGGTCCATTCCCGGCTGAACGCACCGGACCGGATCCTTTCATCAAAATTTTGCAGTGCGGATTCGAGCTTCAGTATGTCCTTATAACTGCCGGTATTTTCAATGACAGCCAGCGCCTGCCCGCGCTCCACATTTTGTTTGTCACGCACCAGCAAATGATCGATCTTTCCGGTCGCCCTGGCCACGATGGGTGCGGGTGGGTTCTCCGTGGTTACTATGATATTCGAGGGGATTACATCGGGGTATTTAAAGAACCAACTGCCCAGGATCAGCAAGGCAATAACACCAAATATCAGTGTAATTCCCCAGCGGACCATCCAGCGGGGTGGCCGGCCCAGTATTTCTTTAAATTCCTCTGACCGGAGATTCATGTTTTTGATTTCGTCCTCTTTGGATCTTTGTTGAGGCATAGGGGTTGTAAACTATTTGTTTTCCTGTTATAGGGATAATCGGTTACTGCCTGAAACGACCGGTTAAATATAACAATAAACCATAAAAAATAAATAGTCAGACCGAAATAATTAAGTCTATAAGGTTCTCTGTGTTCTTCAGTGAATTCATCCGTGCCCTATGTGGTTAAATTATTAACATTAAACACGGAACAGAAAAGAAATCACCAAGAGACAGGTAGGATTTTATAGACAGACACCAATTGAAGTCCTGCTGCTGCAGGAAGGCATTTCTCACATCATAAACGGGGTCCGGCTGCGGCAGGAAGAGGTTTCTCACGTAATAAACGGAATCCTGCTGCGGCAGGAGGTGGTTTCTCACGTCACAAATGGGGCCCTGCTGCTGCAGGAAGGGGTTTCTCACGTCACAAATGGAGTCCTGCTGCTGCAGAAGTACATTCCTTACATCACTTAAAGGGATTTGCTACTGTGGAAGTACATTCCTCACGTCACTGAAAGGGGACTGCCACTGTGGAAGTACATTCCTCACCTCAAGGAAGGGGTTCTGCTATTGCAGAAGTCCATTTCTGGCGTCACCAAAGGAGGGCTGCTGCTGCAGAGGTATCTTCCTGGCGTCACCAAAGGATGGCTGCTGCTGCAGAGGTATCTTCCTGGTGCCACCAAAGGAGTCGCGCTGCTGCAGAGTTACCTTCCTGGTGTCACCAAAGGAGGGCTGCTGCTGCAGGAAGGAATTTCTGACATTACCGAAGGGAACCTGCTATGGCAGCAAGACATGCGCATCGTTGAATTATTACGTAGAGACGCACGGCCGTGCGTCTCTACGTAATAATTCAAAACAGAAAATTTTCATTCAATCAAACTATTATTCATGGTGTGACGTTTATTTGTTTATACATTCAAATGCTTATTCCATGGGGAGGCTTATTCTGCTCATACCATTTTTTCTTTTGTTTTTACCCGGCCTGCAGGCACAGGAAGATCAACTAACCCAGACCATCCGGGGAGAGGTTTATGACAAACATACCCGTTCGCCCCTGCCCGGCGCCACCATACTGATTATGGGCAGCAATCCGCCGAAAGGCACCACCACAAATGCCGAAGGATATTTCAGGCTGGAAGATGTCCCGGTAGGACGGGTGGATCTTAAAATTTCCTTCGTGGGATATGCACCTGCCATGCTTCGTAACCTGCTTCTGAAAAGCGGAAAGGAGCTGGTGCTGAATATCGGGCTGGAGGAAAATGTGCAGGAACTGGATGAAGTAGTAATAAGAGGAAACAGGAAGGACCAGCCCGGCAATGAGATGGCCCACGTCAGTGCCCGTTCCTTTACGGTTGAAGAAACGGAAAAATTCGCAGGAAGCTGGGGTGATCCGGCACGGATGGCTGCCAACTATGCCGGTGTGATCAGCGCGGGTGACCAGCGAAACGACATCATCATCCGCGGCAACCCACCCATTGGACTCTTGTGGAGGCTTGAAGGAATCAACATACCCAATCCCAATCATTTCGGGGCACTGGGAGCCACGGGGGGACCTGTCAGCATGCTTAACAATAACCTGCTGGCCAATTCCGACTTCTTCACGGGTGCCTTCCCTGCAGAATACGGCAATGCCCTGTCGGGAGTATTCGACCTGAAGATGCGCACCGGGAACAATGAAAACAGGGAATACGTAGGCCAGGTGGGATTCAACGGTTTTGAGCTGGGTGCGGAAGGACCCTTTTCCGACAGTTCGAAAGCTTCTTACCTGGCCAATTACAGGTATTCCACCCTATCCATTATGAACGAGCTGGGGATCAACCTGGGCGTTGGAGCCGTTCCGGAATACCAGGACGTATCGTTCAAGCTCAACTTTCCCACCAAAAAAGGAAAGATCTCCATGTTCGGGCTGGGCGGCACCAGTCACATCAACCTGGGACAGGACAGGGACAGCACCGCAAAAAGTTTTGATGCTCCCAGGGGTTACCGCACCAGGAACGGATCGGATATGGCAGTGGCCGGCCTGACACACCTTCATTTTTTCAATGAGAACACCCGGATAAGGAACAGCATCTCGGTTTCGGGCACACGGGTTACTACCCATATCGATTCGTTATATCAAGACGAAACCAAAAAACTCTTCTATGATGAAAACAACCGGCAATGGAAGATGGGTTTCTACAGCAAACTGGTTAAAAAATTCGACGCCCGGAATACCGTTGATTTTGGGGTGAGCATGGAGAGTCGCTCCATTCATTACCTCGACAGTGTCTTTCAGGGTTACGACAGGGCACCCGGGGAGCCCGAGTACGTCACCCAAACCGACTCCCGGAAGCAAAACCTGATGCTCTGGCAGGGATATGGTCAATGGGAACACCGGTTTACCAATGATTTTTCAATATATGCAGGCATACATGGACAGTATTTTGGTTACAACAACACATGGATCGTTGAGCCAAGATTCAGCACCGAATGGAGATTTAAGGAAAACCAAACCTTAAGTTTGGGATACGGGACACATTCACAGCTTCAACCTTTGTTCCTGTACTTTGTAAAGACGTGGACGCCGGAAGGGGATTACATTCAAACAAACACCGACCTGGATTTTACCAAAAGCAACCAGGTTGTGTTGTCGTACGATTACAGCCTCACAAGAAACCTGCGCCTGAAGGCAGAAACCTATTACCAGCACCAGTATGACATTCCGGTAGAGCGAAAAGACAGTTACTTTTCGCTGGCCAATTACGGCGCCAGCTTTCACCTTGTCCGTGTTGACAGCCTGATCAACCAGGGTACCAGCCGCAATTACGGACTGGAATTTACACTGGAAAAATTCCTGAGCAACAATTACTATTTTCTTGTCACCGCTTCATTATTTGATAGCAAATACAAGGGAAGCAACAACATACAGAGGAATACCGCGTTCAACAACACCTATGTGATCAATGCCCTGGGAGGCTATGAAATTCCTCTGGGAAACCAGAATACCCTTTCAATAGATCTGAGACTCACCACAGCCGGGGGCAAAAGATACACGCCCATTGACCTGGAAAAGTCAAGAGCAGCAGATGAGGCAATTTATAACAAAGAAAAATCGTACGAAAAACAATACGATCCGTATTTCCGACTGGACGGCCGGCTCAGCTTCAAGCAAAACAAAAAACATTTCACCCAGGAATGGGCGATTGACATCACCAACATCACCGATCACGGGAACATTTTCAGTACATCATACAACACCACCACGGAAAAGGTCATTACCGAATACCAGCAAAGGTTTTTCCCGGTGATGCTATACCGGATTAATTTTTAGATTACAGAATTAACCTTTGAGCACTGCCGGGATTTTCCAGATCAAATTCCACCAAAGCCAGGTGTTCTTTGTTATCGTAAGAAGCAGATAAGGCCAGGGTATTTCCCATCTTCTCAGACCAGTTCCCTGTTATGGTGGAAGCCTCATGAATATGACCGTGCAAGGTCAACAGGGGCTGACGTTCGCTGATAAAACGTTGTATGGCAATGCTACCGACATGCACATCCAGGGGTACATAATCCACCATTTTGCCGTCGAGGGCTGCCCTGTCCAGGGATGTATCATAGGGAGGAGAATGGAACAAAAACACCGCTGATGAAAGATCTTTTTCTTTTACCAAAGCCTGCAGGTCATTCTTCATGTTGTCATGTTCCGGGTCGAAATCGGGCTTTACTGTCCGCATCCCCTGGTAAGGATGACTGCAACCCGGATCCACAAAGCGGGAAACATCGTATTTCTCCCAGTCCTTCAAACCGAAAGGCGACGGAGGTATAAAAGAATATCCATAAATATCATATCCCCCGTACTCCACATGTCGGCCATGTATATATTTCCATACCTGGTATTCTGACCCCTCCTTTCTGATCCTTTCTTCATTGATCCTGGGATCATCATTACCCAGGATAAGGAAAACTTCGGGATAACGATCTCCGAGTTTGTTTTTCAGTTCAAGGAACCGGTCGACCAGGTGTTTGCGGATGAAATCCTCGGGTTCATTTTTTCTCATATGAAAACCATGGGGAAGGATATCACCACCGATGAAAAGAATTTCGGGCGGTTGGTGATGCAACCGGTTAAACAGCTTATCATAGCGTACTATATTACCATGCAGATCAGAAACAAAATAACAGTGAACCATACGCCTCATTCTCCTTTTCTGATCAGGGTTGCTGAATTATCCAGGCTGCCTATCATGGTTGCAAAGCTGCTTTTTTTATCTTTCATCTCCCGGGTAGTAACAAGGTGCAAATCGATCAATTTGTTTAAACGATAGCCGGTCCTTTCATAATTGATTTCAGCAAGGCATTGACTCCAGCCGTCAATCCAGGTTTTTAGCAACTCCTTTTGACTCTCTTCCGCATCTGTATGAACCAGGAGATCAAGATCGCTTGCAGGACCTGCAGTTCCTTCCTTAGTACTGCCAATGATATAAATGGCTTTAATATCGAGCCATTCAAAATCTGCCCGATCTGCAATTATATAGGCCATCTTCTCCCGCCATTTCCAGTGGTGATCAGAATCCATGGGCAACAATTCCGATTTGGCCCCATTATGAATTCCTTCCTGGAAATAACCGATCGTTTCCTTCAACCGCCTGTTAAAAATAAAAAGAGAAACCTGCTCGGCTATATTATTCAGCAGGTGCTGCTCCTCGGGTAAAAAGAGGGTCTCGGGATCACCGGTTACATTCTCGGCATAATACACCCAGATCTCTCCCATTACATTATCATCCACAATGATCTCAGCACTTTGATACCATTTGGTTTCAAAGAAATAGGGCGTGGTGAACTGCATGTCCTGGTAAATGAGTTTGGCCATACAGATACCCGAATACCTCCATCCGTAAGGTATCTCCTGCACCACCTTTTTAAGAACGTCTGATGTTTCATGTTCCTCGTCTTTCAGAATCTGCATGATCCGGTAAAGACAATTCAGTTCCTTTTTCCGTTCAATCAGGTCATATATATTTTGTCGTTCATCGCTCATAATTGAATGAGTTTCGTATTGTCAATCATGTTCTTGATTTCTTTATCCCTGCATCTTGAGTCATGTCTCGAGTCTCGGTTCCCGCGCCTCGAGTCCCTGCCCCGCGGGAGCGAAGCGGATGCGGGGTCGGGTTGCCGTTAACTACAGTTTTCATTCATTTCAATTTGATCATGGAGACACGCCGCGACGTGTCTCTACAAAGAATATCCCCTCAACCTCAAACTTTCAAACTTCAAACTTTATCTCGTTCCTTCGTACTGTCGCTCCCTCGTTCTTTGGTGCCGTCGTGCTGTCGTGCCACTAGCTGAGCCACGCCAAGGCATGGCTCTACGCATGCTGGCTCACTAATCAAAACTCTCTTCGCCTCAGCCTCATTCCAGCAATTTGACAATGTAACAATGTATCAATTTAACCATTAATCAACACTACAACCCCCATATTCCTTAACCTTAGCCTTAATTCAACAATGTGTCAATGTAACAATTTATCAATTTATCAATGTAACATTAGCCCCTCTACCTCTTGGCCTTAGCCTTAGCCTTAGCTTCATCCTTCCTCCATCATATCGCTCAGCTCAACCCAACGGTCGGTTTTCTCATCAATCAGGCGCATGACCTCACCCAGCCTGTTTGATTTTTCCACAATCTTGTCATTATCCAGGTTTCCGTTGTTCATTTCCTCCTCGATCGACTTCTTTTCTTCTTCCAGGGCTTCAATTTCTTTTTCCAGCTTTTGATATTCCTGTTTCTGTTTATGGGAGACTGAACTTTTCTTTCGTGGTTTGGGCTTTTCCTTTGATTTCTTCTTCGTTTTTTCAGGCTTTTCTTTTGCAAAGGTATCCATAATCTTATCCCGGTACCGGGTGTATGTTCCCGGATAATCCTTCACCTCGCCCCTGCCCCTGAAAACGAAAATATGATCAACAATGTTATCCATAAAGTACCGGTCGTGTGAAACGATCAGTACGCAACCGTTGAATTGCTGAAGATAATTTTCCAGCACGCTGAGCGTCATAATATCCAGGTCATTGGTGGGCTCGTCGAGAATCAGAAAATTGGGTTTCTTCATCAAAATGGTGAGCAGGTACAAACGTCTTTTCTCCCCCCCGCTGAGTTTTTCAACCTTTACATACTGCTTGTCATAGTCGAAAAGGAAGTAGTTCAAAAACTGTTTGGCCGTTAAAACACTTCCATCGCCCATGGTTACAGCATCGGCTACTCCCTGGGCGATGTCGATCACCCGCTGATCTTCGTCAAACGACAGGCCTTCCTGCCGGTAATATCCAAACCGGAGGGTCTCGCCGGCCTCAATGTACCCCTCGTCAGGAGTATCATCACCCACGATCAGGTTCAGGAAGGTAGTTTTCCCGCTGCCATTGGGACCTACAATCCCAATCTTCTCAAAGCGCTCAAACTGGTAAGAAAAACGACTGATCAGCGGAGTATTCTGGATGCTCTTGCCCAGGTTTTTCAGGAGCATGATCTTTTTACCCATCCTGGAGGCCTCAAAATCAACCCTAAGCTCTTCCTCTTCCCTATCCTGGGAAGCCACATCCTTCAAGCGGTAGTAATTGTCGACCCTGTGTTTTGCCTTGGTACCCCTGGCTTTCGGCATTCTTTTAATCCAGTCTTCCTCTTTCCTCAGTTGGTTTCTTGCTTTCTCAATTTCCTTTTCCTGGTTATGGATGCGTTCGCTTCTCTTCTTCAAAAAATAGGAATAATTGCCCTTATAGCGATACAGGGAAGACCCTTCCAGCTCGAGGATGTCGTTGCAAACCCGGTCGAGAAAATATCTATCGTGTGTAACCATCAGCAAGGTAAAAGCTGAATTCTTCAGGTATTCTTCCAACCATTCAATCATATTCAGGTCCAGGTGGTTGGTGGGCTCATCCAGGATCAGAAAGTCAGGTTCATGAATCAGTGCTTCGGCAAGGGCTACCCTTTTCTTCTCCCCTCCTGACAATTGTTTGATCTTCCTGTTGAAATCCTCGATATTCAGTTGGGAAAGGATCTGGTTCACTTTCACTTCATGATCCCAGGCGCCCAGCCGGTCCATCTTGTCAATGGCAGCAGATAGCTCCTCCGAGTTGCCACTGGCCATAGCACGCTCATACTTCTGAATGGCATTGAGCATTTTGTTCGAGGAGCGAAAAACAAATTCATGGGTGGTTTTTTCGGGATCCATATGCGGCTCCTGCGCCAGATAGCCTACCCTCACATCGTTTCTGTAAATCACATCCCCGTTGTCCGGTGGTTCTTTACCAGCCAGTATATTCAGTAAAGTGGTTTTTCCAACACCATTCTTAGCGATCAATGCCGTCTTTTGGTCTTTTGCTATACCGAATGACAAATCTTCAAACAGTACCAGATCCCCAAAAGACTTGCTCAGCTCACTAACCTGCAAATAACTTATCATACAAATCCCTTTTCTGCATTGAAGCCATAAAATTATACATATAATAATACTTTCACCATAACATATGGAACAAATTTGTAGCCCGGAAAGGTTTATAATATTTTTGACCGGGCATTGAACCTTTGAAATACGGATCAGTTTTATTATTTTCGTTTCATTTTTAATTCATATGACAAGAAAAGAACGAATAGAGCGGGTGATGGAGTATTTCAAAGAAAATCATCCGGTAGCGGAAACCGAGCTGAAGCATAACGACCCGTTTGAACTGGTTGTTGCTGTGATATTGTCTGCACAGTGCACCGATAAAAGAGTCAACATAATAACCCCTTCCCTGTTGGAGGCGTTTCCCTCGCCTCAAGTAATGGCAGAAGCCCAACCCGAAGAGATCTATGAATACATCAAAAGCTGCACCTATCCCAACAACAAATCCAAACACCTGGTGGGTATGGCCCGGACCCTGGTGGATGAATTCGATGGTAACGTACCGGATGACTTAAAGAACCTGCAAAAGTTACCGGGTGTCGGGAGAAAATCAGCCAACGTGATTGCCTCGGTCATTTATGACAAACCTGCGATGGCAGTTGACACACATGTATTCAGGGTTTCTGAAAGAATTGGCCTTACTTACAGGGCTAAGAATCCGCTTCAAACTGAGAAACAACTGATACAATACATTCCGGAGGAACTGATACCCAAAGCGCATCACTGGCTGATCCTGCACGGAAGATACATATGTACAGCAAGAAATCCCAAATGCCATCAATGCCCGCTTACGGAGTATTGTAAATATTACCAGAAAAATGTAAAAGAAACCCTATAAAATATGTTCAACCTAAAATCTATCGCTATGTTTAGAAAATTGTTATGGATTATACCGGTAATCATGCTTGCACCAGGCCTGCTCCACAGCCAGGCACAAAATCAGGATTTTTTTGTTCGTTATCCCGCGCTGAACAGTGACGGCTCCCGGATAGCCTTTAGCTACCAGGGAGACATCTGGGTGAAGGACCTGGATAATTCCTCTGTGGCAAACCGTCTTACCATTCACGAGGGTTACGACGGGATGCCTAGATGGAGCCCGGATGACAGTCACATAGCGTTCACCAGCGACCGCTATGGAAACGGGGATGTATTTACCATAAAAGCGGATGGAAGCCAAACCACACGCCTCACTTACCATTCTACAAACGACCAGGCCTCGGGGTGGCTTTCAGAGGATGAAGTGGCCTTCACCACCAACCGGGCGTTTGTTCAGGTTGAACGCGAAGAAGAAATATACAAGGTTTCCATGAATGGTGAAACCCCGCAACGCATCCTGGATGCCGTTGGATACAGCCCGGTACCCTCTCCCAACAAACGTTACATAGCCTTTGTAAGGGGTTCCTGCAGGGAAACCAGGGAAGCCTATCAGGGACCGGCCAACAAAGATATATGGATATACGATAAGGAAAAGGATGCCTACCACCAGATAACCACATATAACGGAAATGATTTTCAGCCCCGTTGGGTGGGCTCGAACACCTTATACTTTATTAGTTCCAGGAATGGGAAATACAACATATTCAGGGTCAATATTGACAACAACGGCCAGAAATCAGGTAGTCCCGAAGCTCTGACCGAAGCTACGGAAACCGGGATACGTTATTTTGACGTAAGCGAGGATGGCACCACGCTGGCTTTTGAGAAAGGCATTTCCATATATGTGAAAAAAGAAACCGACAACAAGCCTCATAAGCTGGCCCTGAATCTCACCAGGGACTATCGGTACGTACCCGTGAAGCATGAAACATATTCCAGTAACATCAGCAACTATGCCCTTTCACCGGATGGAAAGCAAACAGCTTTTGTGATCAGGGGTGAACTCTTCCTGGTCAATAACAAAAGAGAGAAAACCCGTACCGTACGGTTGACTGATCATCCTTACCGCGACTTCGATCTTGCCTGGGCCAATGATACGACACTGGTATTTGTTTCAGACCGCGACGGGCAAAAAGACCTCTTTCTACTCCGATCTGCGGATCCCAAACATACCAACCTGTATGAAAGCCTGAAGTTTGAAACAGTGAAGCTGACCGATACAGAGGAAACTGAAAGCAATCCGGTGATTTCCCCTGATGGTAGCAAGATTGCCTTCATAAGGGGATATGGAACCCTTCTCACAGCTGATATAAACACAGATCAGGCAGAGCTGGACGATCAAACCATCCTCAGGGAAGGATGGGCAACCCCCGGTGGGGTTACCTGGAGCCCTGACAGCAAATGGCTGGCTTATTCCCTGGACGACCTCTACTTCAATTCAGAAGTATACATTCATGCCGCCGACGATAGCAAGGGCCCGGTAAATGTCAGCATGCATCCCAAAGGGGATTACCAGCCATTCTGGAGCCCGGACGGAAGCAAACTGGGATTCCTTTCCGAAAGAAACAACGGTGACAGGGATCTTTGGTTTGCCTGGCTCAAAGAGGAAGATTGGCAAAGAACCATGGAAGACTGGGAGGAAATGGATGAGGAAGAAGAAAACGGCGAGGACAAAGAAAAGGAAGATTCCGTAAATGTTGAGATTGATCTGAAAAACATTCATGAACGCCTCCGTCAGGTGACCGGCTTACCTGGAAATGAATCTGACATGCTGATATCAAAAGACGGTAAGACCTTCTATTTTGTTTCCAACCGGGATGCCTGGAAAAGCTACAAGGCAGACCAGGAGATTTACAGCGTTAAATGGGACGGGGACGATATGACCCAATTAACAAACAATCAGGAAGGACCAGGTAACCTCAAGATGGATCACAATTCCGGCAAAATTTATATGCTCCGTAGAGGCGGAAGACTGGCCCACCTGAATCCCAATGATAAAAGCATGAAAAACGTTTCTGTAAACGCGGAGATGGATATAGAATTACAGGAAGAGCTGGAAGAAATATTCCAAAACGGCTGGTCACTGCTGCAACATCGTTTCTACGATCCCGATTTCCATGGAAGAGACTGGCAAGAACTGAAAGCAAAATACAAACCCATGGCACTGGCAGCATCTACCAAACATGATTTCAGGGATATGTTCAACATCATGCTGGGACAGCTCAATGCCAGCCATATGGGACTGTATGGCGACGATCTCTCGGAAACGGAGGATGTGGAAACCGGACTGCTGGGTGTTGAAGTAGTGCCAGATGAAGATGGTGCAAGAATCAACCATATCATACCCAATTCACCGGCAGACAAATCCTTCAGTAAACTGAATGAAGGAGAGATCATCAGTATGGTTAACGGAAATGAAGTATCCGGGAATAATCTCTATGAATTTCTCATTAACAAGGAGAATGAGGAGATCTACCTGGAAGTTATGGATACGGATGGAAACACCAGGAATGTGACCATTCGCCCCACAAACAGTTTAAGCAGGGAAAAATACCGCGAGTGGGTTGAGGAGCGTAAAGAGCTGACTGAAAAATACAGCGATGGCCAGTTGGGTTATATCCATGTACAGGGTATGAACTGGCCCAGCTTTGAAAGGTTCCAGCGTGAGCTTACGGCAAGCGGTTATGGCAAAAAAGGCATCGTGATTGATGTGCGTTTCAATGGTGGCGGCTGGACAACCGATTACCTGATGACCGTGCTCAATGTACAGCAGCACGCTTATACCATACCCCGCGGTGCAACGGATAACCTCCAGGAAAATCATGAACAATACAGGGAGTATTACCCGTTTGCTGAGAGGTTGCCGCTTTCGGCATGGACCAAACCTTCCATTGCCATGTGCAACCAAAACAGCTATTCCAATGCCGAGATCTTTTCACATGCCTACAAAACACTGGATGTCGGAACGCTGGTTGGAACACCTACTTTTGGAGCTGTGATCTCCACTGGAGGAAGTCGCCTGATCGATGGTTCCTACATCCGGTTGCCCTTCAGGGCCTGGTACGTGAAAGAAACCGACCGGAATATGGAAAACGGTCCTGCCGTACCCGATATCGTTGTGGAAAATGATCCCGACAGCAAGGCTGAAGGAAGGGATGAACAACTAAGAAGGGCTGTCAATGAGTTACTGGAGCAGATCAATGAGTAAATTTTGATAAAAGCAATAATGAGATACTTTTGCATTTATAATGATCAGACATCAAATAACAAAAACCAAAAGCTATGAGTTTGTTATTTGGTGTCTGTTATTTTAATTGAACAGGGTAAGAACTTCTCTCATTACCTTTAATCTCTGAAATTGATATTCATAAACAGGTTTGAACAATAAACGGGGTACGATGTATTAACATTTTGGTAAGAAGGAGGTTGACATGATTAATGCATTAAATGAACACAGGGGATTGTATACCGATTTGTATGAGCTTACCATGGCGCAGGGATATTATTTTGCCGGAAAAAAGGATGAACCTGCAGCTTTTGATTATTTTTTCAGAGACAATCCGTTCGGAGGAGGTTATGTGATCTTTGCAGGTCTTTGGGATCTGCTGGAGGCCCTTCAAAACTTTTCCTTTTCGGAAGATTCCATTGATTACCTCAGGAAAAATGGTTTCAGGGAGGAATTCCTTGAATACCTTTCGGATTTTTCCTTCAAAGGCAGCATTACCAGTGTACCGGAAGGTGAGGTTGTTTTCCCGGTAGAACCTGTTCTGAGGGTGGAAGGCAACATCATCGAGTGCCAGGTGATTGAAACCATCCTGCTCAATTACCTGAACTTTGAGTCCCTGATTGCTACCAAAGCTTCCAGGATCAGGCGTATGGCCGGAGACAGGCTGATCAGTGATTTTGGTCTGCGCCGGGCCCAGGGATTGGGCGGTCTGCAGGCCAGCCGGGCTGCCATCATCGGGGGCGCAGATTCTACTTCCAATGTGCTGGCCGGCTATCACTACAATGTAAAAATAACCGGGACCCTGGCGCATAGCTGGGTGCAAAGCTTCGATGATGAGCTGACGGCTTTCAGAAAATATGCCGAAGTTTTCCCGGAAAATACCGTTCTACTTGTGGATACATTTGACACGGTGAACCAGGGCATACCGAATGCCATAAAAGTGGCTTATGAGTTAAAGGAAAAAGGATATCAACTGAAGGCCATCCGTTTGGATAGCGGAGACCTGGCCTATTTCAGCAAGAAAGCCAGGAAAATGCTGGATGATGCTGGTCTGCAGGATACCAAGATACTGGCATCAAACCAGCTGGATGAATATGTGATTCGAAGCCTCCTGGAACAGGGAGCCCCCATTGACGGATTCGGAGTGGGCACGGAACTGATCACCGGTAAAAATGCAGCAGCATTGGATGGCGTTTATAAGCTTTCCATGAATAACAATGAACCCCGGCTTAAAATATCAGACACCTATCAGAAAATATCCCTGCCCGGGCTGAAAAAAGTCTTCCGTTATTACAACGGACAGGATTACTTCTATGCCGATTGTGTAGCCATGAATGATGAAGAAAATCCCACACTCATGATCCACCCTTACGAAATGGATAAAACATGCAAGCTCGAAGGACTTAAAAAAGAACTGTTGCATGAAAAGGTATTTGAACAGGGCAAAATCCTGATCGAAAAACAATCGCCCCTGGAAATACAGGCCTATATGAAAGAAAGGTTAAAATTTCTGCCCCTTGAACATCAAAGATTTGAGATGCCTCATATATACAAGGTCGGTATCTCAGAAAAATTAAACAATATTAGAAACCAACTTGTTAAAGAATTAAGGAAGCAGTAACCATTACGATAAAATGCGGAGGTAGTTATGAATGCATTGCTCATAGTGGATGTACAGAACGATTTCTGCCCGGGTGGTGCGCTTGAAGTACCACAGGGAGACGAAGTAGTGCCGGTAATCAACAAACTCAATAAAAAATTTGATAACGTTATACAAACACAGGATTGGCATCCGAAAGGCCACTGGTCTTTTGCCTCATCCTACCAGGATAAAGAACCTTTTGGCACCACGAAACTGGAATATGGCGAGCAGGTATTATGGCCTGATCATTGCGTACAGCAAACCAAAGGAGCCGACTTTCACCCGGATCTGGATACCCAGCCGACACAACTGATCATCAGGAAAGGATTTCGAAAATCCATTGATTCCTATTCGGCATTTTATGAGAACGATCATGAAACCTCAACCGGTTTGACCGGCTATCTGGACGATCGCAACATTGACACTTTGTATGTAACCGGTCTTGCTACCGATTTTTGCGTAAAGTGGTCGGTGCTTGACGGTATTAAGGAAGGCTTTACCGTGTATGTTGTGGAAGATGCCATCCGGGGTATCGATGTAGATGGCTCTTTGAAACAGGCCTTGAACGAAATGAAAGAAGCCGGCGCCAGGTTTGTCAAGTCGGAAAAACTCTAAGGGAAATGGTTGATTGGGCGATTGAGTGATTGGGTTATTGGGTTATTGGGATTGAATGACTGAAAAAAGTTATGTTCACAGAAAAATCAACAGATGAGAGACCGGGAAGACGAGGACAGGAGGAATCATTGAATCCGATGAGTGGAATCTAAATTAATGCTCTGATTTCAGGGTAATATAGAATCCACTTGTTGCCATTCATAGTCGATTGGATTCAAATTTTCTCTTTTTCTCGTATTCTCGTCTTCCCCTTCACACGTCTTCATGCCATTTGGTATACCCCGTCTCTCCTGGCTCTCCGACCACTTAATCCTCTGCCCTAAGCACTATACTCCTCGCTTTTTGGTCTTTGCACTCTGCTCTCCTCCCCATGCCCTATGCTCTCTCCCGCCATAAACATTTATCTTTTGTTACACCAGATAAGATTGGCTTAATCTAAATTTAACATTAATTTAACATTGCGAAAATTCATACCAATTCTTATATAGCTATTTTTGTGCGTAAATTGTTATTTTAGAAAATTATGAGATGGAAAACATATATCTGATTGTCGTCATCGTTTTGTTTGCACTAGCTGTTTCCGACCTGGTGGTAGGAGTCAGTAATGATGCAGTTAACTTTCTTAACTCTTCAATTGGTTCCAAAGCCGCTCCACGTTACATTATTATGATCATAGCCAGCGCCGGGATCGTAGTAGGTACCACTTTCTCGAGCGGTATGATGGAGGTTGCCAGGAAAGGGATCTTTCATCCGGATATGTTCTACTTCTCGGAGATCATGATGATCTTTCTAGCGGTGATGCTAACGGATATATTACTACTTGATTTATACAACACATTTGCCCTGCCCACATCAACTACCGTATCCATCGTATTTGAACTGCTGGGCGCTGCCGTGGCAGTTTCTTTAATCAAAATCGGAACCGACAGTGAAACCGCCAGCACACTGGGAGGTTATATCAACTCATCCAAGGCACTGGCCATCATTTCGGGTATTCTTTTATCAGTGATTGTAGCCTTTATTATAGGGGCCATTGTGCAATATTTCGTGAGAATCATTTTCACCTTTGAATATAAAAAATATCTAAGAAATTTTGGTCCGGTTTGGGGTGGCCTGGCGATCACAGCCATTATCTATTTTATTGTAATAAAAGGAGCCAAAGGTTCTTCTTTGGTTACTGACCAGGGGCTTACCTGGATACAGCAGAATGCTGCCATGATCCTTCTGTTAAGTTTCGTGGGATGGACCCTGATCCTGCAGGTACTTTACTGGTTCTCCAGGATGAACGTTTTCAGAGGCATTGTACTGGTAGGCACCTTTGCTTTGGCCATGGCCTTTGCGGGCAATGATCTGGTTAACTTCATCGGAGTGCCCGTAGCAGGATTGAAATCATTCCAGGATTTCAGTTCAACACCTGGTGCATCTCCCGACTCCCTGCTTATGAAAGGACTGACAGGCAGTGTACAAACCAATACATTCCTGCTGCTTTCCGCTGGTATCATCATGGTAATCACCCTTTACTTTTCCAGAAAAGCAAGATCAGTCACACAGACCGAGATCAATCTGAGCCGCCAGAGTGAAGGCTATGAAAGATTCGGGTCAAGCAACTTCTCGCGGTTAATCGTCAGAAAGGCGGTTGAACTCAACCAAAAGGTCAAGGAAATACTTCCGGCAAAATGGCAAAGAGAGCTAAACAGAAGGTTTGACCTGAACCATACACCAAAAATGGAAAAGGCGAAGAAAGAGGATAAGGCTTACTTTGATCTTGTAAGGGCTTCTGTCAACCTTACCGTTGCCAGTATCATCATCTCTTTTGCTACCTCGCTTAAACTCCCCTTGTCAACTACTTATGTGACTTTCATGGTAGCCATGGGAACCTCACTGGCTGACCGGGCCTGGGGAAGAGAAAGCGCTGTTTACAGGATAACCGGTGTGCTCACCGTGATTGGTGGTTGGTTCTTTACGGCATTGATCGCATTTACCGTGGCCTTTATTGTAGCCAACATCATTACGTACGGAGGCATCATAGCAATTGTAGGCATGCTTCTGCTGGCGCTTTTCATACTTATCAGAACCCACGCCATTCATAAAAAAAGAGAAGCAAAAGAAAAAGAGCTGGAAGAAATTACGGCCGACCAGATCGAGGATGGTAACATTTTGGAAAAGTGTGCCAAGGAAATAAACAACATGCTGAACACGGTGATCAATACCTTCAATGAAACACTGGTAGCCGTTTCAAAAGAAGACAGGAAGAAACTCAAGGAAATTCACAAGACAGTGCAGAAACTCAATTCCGAAGCCAAGAGCATAAAGGATAATGTACACTGGACACTGGATAAACTCAAGGAAGATGATATTGAAACAGGTCACTTCTACGTTCAGGTAACCGATTACCTTAGAGAAATGGCACATTCCCTTAACTACATTGCAGAACCGAGCTACGAGCATATTGCCAATCAGCATAAAAGCCTTAATAAAAATCAAATTGACGAGCTGATGAATCTGAATAAGGAAATTACCCTCCTTTTTACCAATACCATGCACATCATTGAGAATAATTATTTCGAGCAGATGAATGATCTTGTGATTAATCAACAACAGAAAACACTTGACTATATAGCCAAATGCAGGAAATCACAGATAAAACGAATAAAAAAGAAAAAGACCAGCACCAAGAACAGCATCCTTTACCTTCAATTGCTGAACGAAATGAAAAATTTCACCCTGCATACGGTTAATTTGCTTAAGGCACAAAGAGACTTTATTACCAATCAGGAAGAGGTTAACCAGGAGGTATAAGATTAAAATCCGGCTTAACTCCTTCTAAAATCAAAGACAACAACTTGTTATTTATCAAAAAAACAGGAATATAGTTTCATTATTCAACAAATCGGACATAATAAAATGGATTTGAAAAAAATAATGATTGCAGGATTAATTTGTCTGCCCTTTTTAGGCTTCACCCAGGAAAACAATGAGTACAGAGTAATATGGGATCAGGGCTTCAAATTTTTAAGTGATGACGGTAATTTTAAACTAAAATTCGGCGGCCGCATCATGAATGATTGGGCCATTTTCTCTACTGATCAGGCGATTAAGGATTCCCTGGGAAAACTTACCAATGGGACTGAATTCCGAAGAGTCAGATTTTTCAATTCGGGTAACATATACAGTAACATCAATTACAAGTTGCAGCTTGACTTTGCCGGTGGCAATGTCAAAGCAAAGGACATCTTTATCGAAATTACAGAGTTGCCGGTTGTCGGCAATATTAAAATAGGACATTTCAAGGAGCCATTCAGCCTGGAAGAATTGACGAGCTCAAAGTACATCACATTTATGGAACGCCCGGCCGTCACATCCTTCAATCCTTCAAGAAATACAGGAATCATGCTGCATAATAATGCCTACGGAACGAGAGTCTCATGGCAAATCGGATGGTTCAGGAACACCGACAATTTTGGCAATAACGAGGATGCAGCAAACAACCAAAACCTCACTTTCCGCCTGGCAGGATTGCCTTTTTATAAAGAAAAAGAGCATCGCTTTCTTCATTTGGGAATGGGTTACAGTTCCAGATCCGAATTAAATGAATATAGCATATCGTCAGAGCCGGAAGCACATATGGCCGGGAAATATGTTAAGACAGGAACGATCAGCGATGTTGATAGAGTGAATCTGATCAATGGAGAAATGGCATTTGTATCTGGTCCATTTGCCCTACAGGGAGAATTGTTTCAATCCTCGGTCAATACTCATCTATCCGGCTCCCTTGATTTCAACGGAAACTATGTGCAAATAAGTTATTTGCTTACCGGCGAAAATAAGAATTACAAAGGCCCCGGAGAAGGATTTGGACGCATCAATCCCAGAAACAATTTCAACGGGGAGGATAATGGTATAGGAGCCTGGGAAGTAGCCCTGCGCTATTCCTCAATTGATCTGATTGATAAAGAAGGCCGGCATATGAATCTTTTCACAGCTGGAGTGAATTGGTATCTGAATCCCTCGGTACGTATTATGACAAACTATGGCTTAGTAGATCTCCAAAACATCGGTCGCATGAATGTTTTGCAAATGCGGTTCCAGATAGACTTTTAAGTATAGAAAAGAACATATAAACATATTTTATTCCTTACGAATGGGAGTTTCGGTTTTTTGAATGTCTTAAAACCTGTGCTTCAAGATAGAAAATAATCTCTTCCGCAATGTTTTTTACCAAATCCCCTACCCGTTCCAATTTGCCTATGATTCGAAAAAGATAAAGTCCATGGAGAAGATCTTCATTATTTTTTGAATAGAAATTAGCAATTATACTGCCGGAATCCAGGTTTTTATTGTCAATATATTTGTCTTTACGAAAAACTCGGCGGGCATATTCCGCATTTTCATTCTCCAGTGCATTGATGACATCTTCAAACATAGCATCAGCCTGATCAAATATGGTTACCAGATCCAACTCTTTGATCAACTTTTTGCTATAATGCGTATGTAGATTTAGTTGAAATTTTGCGATACCGTTGGCATGATCTCCAATTCTTTCGGTACTGGTTACACATTTCATTAATGCTATCAGCAACCTGAGATCTCCTGCTACGGGTTGATGCAAAGCCAGGTAATTCTCGCAGTCGCTATTAATGCTTAATTCAAAAGCATCTACCCGGGCCTCGTTGTTGATGATCTCTTCAGCCAGGTCCAAATCCTCATCTATTAAGGCCTTTTTGGCCTTTTTCAACTGATCTCTGGTATAATCCATCATCACAACCAGTGACAGCCTCAGCTTTTGCAGCTCTTTCTCCTGATAATTCATAATAATTTGTTGTATCTCCAAAAACCGTTATCCAAAGCGGCCAGTTATATAGTTTTCAGTTTTTTTGTATGAAGGATTGGTAAACAGCTTATGGGTTGTATCATATTCTATAAGCTCACCCATATAGAGAAAAGCTGTATAGTCACTAATCCTGCCAGCCTGTTGCATGTTATGGGTAACAATCAGTATGGTATAATTTTTCTTCAGTTCACTAATCAGATCTTCCAGTCGCGAGGTTGAAATTGGATCGAGGGCAGAAGTAGGCTCATCCATCAAAATAATGGAAGGCTTCACGGCAAGGGTTCTGGCAATGCAGAGCCGCTGCTGCTGCCCCCCTGATAACGACAAAGCATTCCGCTTGAGGTCATCCCGTACTTCGCCCCATAGGCCAACCTGTTGTAAGGCATCCTTAACCCTCTCCTCAAGAACCTTTTTGTTGTTAATGCCCTGTATCTTCAGACCGTAAGCCACATTGTCAAAGATAGATTTCGGGAATGGATTGGGCTTCTGGAAGACCATGCCTACATCTTTACGCAGCTGTTCCACCTCGATTTTATCCTTATATATGTTTACATCTTCTATAAAGATATCACCTGTATGTTTAAAATGATCTATAAAGTCATTCATCCTGTTAAACAAACGCAAAAAGGTAGATTTCCCGCATCCCGACGGCCCGATAAATGCAGTTACTGCATTTTTATTAATGTCCATGGTAACCTCTTTAATGGCCTGAAATTTTCCATAATAGACACTCGAATTATTCGTCCTGATGATTACCGAATCATTACTGACCGGATGACCAGATTGAATGTCATCTTTGCGGATGCCGTTCACTTTCAGGTTAACTTTCTTCTGATTATTTTCCATTGTTTTATCTAATGTTCCGGTATCTTGCATATCTGTATGAATTTATTTTGTTTATACATTTTTTATCCCGTTAATTTTTTCTGCCATCTGTTTCTCAGGAACACGGCCAGTCCGTTCATCAGCAAAGTAATTGCCAGCAATACCAGGATGGCTGCTGCTGCATTGATGATGAACCCGTGTTGGGGCCGTGAAGTCCAGTTGAATATTTGTATAGGCAGAACGGTAAATTCGTCCATTGGGGAGGTTGGTGCAAAAGGCACATAAGCCAGGGCTCCTACAGCGATCAATGGTGCTGCCTCACCAACAGCTCTCGAAAGAGCCAGGATAACGCCAGTCAGTATTCCACCAAAAGAAGCCGGCAACACCTGGTACCAAATGGTTTGCCATTTTGAAGCTCCCATACCGTAGGATCCCTCCCTTATTGAGTCGGGAACGGCTTTGATCGCTTCCCGGGTAGCCACAATGATAATAGGCAGGATAAGCAAAGACAATGTCATTGCTCCGGAAAGCAAGGAATTGCCTAATCCAAGTGTTCTGACAAAGATCCCTATGCCAAGCAATCCGTAAATGATAGAGGGTACTCCCGCAAGGTTCGATATGTTCATCTCAAGGAAAGAGGTAAACTTATTTTTCCTGGCATACTCCTCCAGATAGATTCCGGCGGCTGTACCGAGGGGAAAAGATATCAATGCGGTAAGCAGCATGATCCATACCGATCCCATCATGGCTGTTTTTATCCCTGATTCTTCAGGGAACCTGGAAGGTAAGCTCCTTAAAAAATCCAGGCTTAGCCGTTGGATTCCGTCCATGAAAATGTCACCGATGAATATAGCCAACAGTACGATGCCAATGAGGGTGGCCACGATGCCCCACACTTGAAATGCTCTATCCTTTAATCTTTTTATGAAAAATTTACTCATATTTCTCCCTGTACTTATTCTTCAACCAATGACTTATTGTATTCAACAAAAATGTAAATACGAACAATGTAAGTCCCACTGCGAAGATGGTTTTGTATTCCAGCGTTCCATGCTGGATATCGCCCAGGCTCACCTGGACAATGTAGGCGGTCATGGTCTCGATAGGAACCAACGGATTGGCAGTCAGGTTAGGATGCTGACCTGCGGCAATGGTAACAATCATTGTCTCACCAATTGCCCTGGATATGGCCAGGATAATCGAAACAACGATACCTGAAGAGGCAGCGGGTATGGTTACCCTGAATGCTGTTTGTAATTTGGTGGACCCCATCCCGTAGGATGCCTCCCGCAGCGAATATGGTACAGCAAACAGAGCATCTTCACTAAGTGAGGATATATAAGGAATGATCATGATCCCCATAACGATGCCCGCCGATAAACTATTGAAAGTCGCCATACCCGGTATAAAAGATTGCAGAAAGGGGGTAACCACGATCAGCGCAAAAAATCCATACACAACCGTCGGAACGGCGGCAAGAATCTCAAGCAAAGGTTTTACTGTCTGCCTGAATTTTTTTGGAGCATATTCATTGAGAAACACCGCTATGGACAAGCCTATGGGGATGGCGATGGCGATGGCGATGAAAGACGTCAGCAAGGTGCCGCTAAGCAGCGGTAAAATACCAAAATGCTTGTCAGTGAACAAAGGGGTCCATTGGGTATCTGTAAAGAATTCAACAATTGAAACCTCTGCGAAGAAACCCACGGATTCAAAAAGTAAGGTCGCAATGATTGCAATTGTGGTAAAAATGGTGATTGAAGCACTTCCTCCCAAAATGACTTCAATCGTTTTCTCCCTTGTCTTTTTGCCAGGTCCCATCTATTTATTCCGTATTCGTTGTATCCCCAATAAATGATTTGAATTCGCTCAGTTCCTGTTGATACTCTTCTTCAGGAAGCGGCACATATCCAACATCTTTTACCAGCCCTGCCGCATTATTCAGGTAAAACTTCACGAAATCCTCCACGGCTTTCCCCTGGGCAGCTTCTTTCCTGACGTAAATAAACACGGGTCTGGAAAGCGGTTTATAGGTATTATTGGCAACTGTTTCCATGGTTGGCTTAACGGGTTTTCCATCACCGTTGTCTACACCAACCAGTTTCAACTTCTCCTGGTTCTCTTCAAAATAGGCAAGGCCGAAAAATCCTATACCATACTTATCACCTGATATCCCCTGTACAAGAACGTTATCGTCTTCGCTGGCCGTGAAATCGCCACGGCTTGAACCGCTTTGACCGACAACTGCCTCAGTGAAATAATCGTATGTACCCGAAGCTATGCCGGGCCCATACAGGTTGATGGTTTCATCGGGCCAGCCTTCACGGATCTGGCTCCATTTGGTTATTTCTCCCTGGGCTTCTGGCTCCCACATTTTTTCCAGTTCCTCTACTGTAATTTTATCTATCCAGTCATTCTCCGGGTTGACAACAACGGCGATACCATCATAGGCAACCGTAAGTTCAACATATTCAATACCGTTTTTCCTGCACTGGGCTATTTCCCCTTCCTTAATGGGTCGCGAAGCATTGGTAATATGAATTTCTCCGCGGCTAAATTTTTTTAATCCCCCACCGGTTCCCGATACACCAACAGTAACCCTCACATCGGGTGCTTCACCCCGGTACTCTTCGGCAATAGCCTCTGTAATGGGATAAACGGTACTTGATCCGTCAATTCTGATTCGTCCTTCCAGTGAATCTCCCTTCTTTCCACTTCCCCCACCACATGAGGAAAGGACCACCATAAACAGGACCGAAATTAATGCCAAACTCCATTTTTTAATCGGTGGCCTTACGGCCCCAAATTGGCTTATGGGATAATTTCGGGATCTCCCAATATTATTTATTGTATTTATTTGACTCCTTTTCATACTTTCAAATTTTTATTGATTAATTAAAAGATTTTAAGACAAAAATAAGGCTTCGGTTAACATGCTTTGTTAAGCCCATATTAAGGAATTAGAAACACAATGTTAAGTTCATGTTAACTCAACGTTTATTTCAGAAATTATCTCAGGAAAGAAGTAACTTCTATTTATTGACTTGCAGAGGATTTAGCAAGTTAAAAAAATTTTTACACCTGACGTAGGAGGGAAAAACTGTTTAAAATTAAATGTATCCCTAAAATAAAATCGGGATGTAATATAAAAAATACGGAATAAAACGTAGGTTTAATAGGTTCTTTAAGTTAAGCTCACCCGTGATAAATTAAAGTTGTTAATCTACATATTTATAGCCCACCCCTTTGATCGTTTTAATATGCTCACCTCCTATTTTCTCTCTCAGTTTGCGTATATGGACATCAATGGTGCGATCTCCCACCACCACATCTTCTCCCCATACTTTTGAAAATATCTCTTCACGAGTAAACACTTTATCAGGCTTTGAAATAAGCAGCAATAACAATTCAAACTCTTTTTTGGGCATGATCAGCTCTTTTTCACCTTTTGTAACCTGATATTTTTCCTTATCTATTATTAAATCCGATTTTTTTATAATAAATTCTTCTTCTTTTCCTTCCTCAACCTTTTCCCTGTATCGCTTCAGCAAGGCTTTGATTCTGCTGATTAAAACCTTAGGCTTAATGGGTTTGGTAATGTAATCATCGCCCCCCGCCTCAAATCCAGCAATTTGGGAATAATCTTCTCCACGGGCAGTTAAAAAAGCAATGATGGTATTTTGTAATTCCTTATTTCTTCTCATTTCTTCACAGGTTTCAACACCATCCATTTCGGGCATCATCACATCCAGGAGAATCAGGTGAGGCTTGATCACTTTGGCCTTTTCAATGGCATCTCTTCCATTGAGGGTGGTGGTAACTTCATAGCCAGCCTTCTTAAGGTTATAACCAAGAAATTCAAGCACATCAGGCTCGTCATCCACAAGCAAAATTTTATGACCGGTACTTTCCATAAAACATAATTTTAAATTATTGTCCACCCCAAAGTAATAAAAAATCTGATTAAAAACAGGCTAATTTTATTTTAACCACACATTAAATGAAAGTTAAAACATATAACCAAAACCAAAATTCTGAATGCTGAATTTATGATTAACTTAAAACAACATTAAGGATGAAATAACACCTCCTGTCCCAATATGCTTTTTATTTGCCAACGAATCATAAGAAGAAAATGCAGCGAATTAAGATATAAACTCAAATATTCGAATTGTAGAATCAAAAACTTAAAAACTCATGAAAACTTATTCTAGAAAGATGTTGAATTTAAAAATGAAAAACAAAATGAAAACAAATTTATTCAGAATCAGTTTAAGTCTTCTTCTTGCTTTGGCAATTGGTTTCAGCTTTACAGCATGTGAAGAAGACGAACCAACACCTGAAGCGGAAAATCCTACACTGGTTTCAGTGGATGTGGAAAGTGACAACTCAAAAGCAACGGTATTCTTCAGTGAAGGTGTTTACAAAAATGAAGATGGTACCGGTGCAGTGGATGCAAGCAGTCTGAATGTAACCCTTGATGCACAGGACCTGGAGATCTCGGATTACAGTGTGAACCATACTGAAGGCAATAACAGCGCTGAAGTAGCCTTAACCCTTTCCAAACAGGAAGCTACCGGGGAAGAAACCTTAAAGGTTGAAGTATCCCAAGGCTCTGCATATGATGAAGATGGCAATCCGCTCCAGGCAGGATCTGTTACCGATAAGCTGGCTATGATGGAAGGTGAAGTGGACATCTATGAGAAACTCCTGATTGCCTACGCCGAATCCGGAAATCTTCCCGGTGATTACAAATCGGTATTAAAAACCCATCTTACTGAGAACAACAACGACACAATGGATCTGGGTTTTAACGGCGACAAGGTGGCCAGTCTGCTGACCCTGGGAGCCAATACAAGCGCAGCCTCAAATCCCGGTGGATTCTTTGATGATGTATCATATAAAGGTGCCTTTGACCCCAGTGGCAACAACTGGGCTGCCAACTGGACGCTGACTTACGGAATGGACGGTTTGAATTATACCTATAATCCAACTGATACCATGGTAGTTTCCGGTGAAATTACTTCAGATATGAAGATGAACAATGACACACTCTACAAACTGGATGGTTTTGTATTTGTGACAAGCGGTGCAAAACTCACCATTGAAGCCGGTACCATGATACAAGGCAAACCCGGACAGGGTGAAAATGCAAGTGCCTTGATCATCAAGCGGGATGGTATGATTCATGCTGCAGGAACAGCAGAAAGACCCATTGTGTTTACAGGTGAAGGTGATACCTATATCGGAGACGGCTACGGGAAAGAAGTTCGCGGCCTTTGGGGCGGTTTGATCGTCCTCGGTGAAGCACCCACCAACAATGCAACAGAAACCCGTATAGAAGGTATTCCCAAAGATTACAGTGCCTATTATGGTGGCGAGAAAGCTGATGACAATTCAGGCGTATTGACCTATGTTTCTGTTCGCCATGGTGGAACCGACATCGGCCAGGGCAATGAAATCAACGGTATCTCTTTAGGTGCTGTTGGAAGCGGAACTACAATTCACCACATCGAAGTGATTGCCAATGTGGATGACGGTGTAGAATGGTTCGGCGGTACTGCCCAGACCAAGTATATCCTGACTGCTTATTGTGGCGATGATTCCTACGACTATGACGAAGGTTTTGACGGCAAAGGCCAGTTCTGGGCTTCTATTCAGTCCGAAAAAGCAGGCGGACGACTGGGTGAACACGATGGCGGTTCCGGCGATACCGAGGCCTCCGAGCCCTACGCCACTCCGGAAATCTATAATGCAACTTACATTGGCAAAGGTGATGATCTGATCACTTTCCGCGACAATGCAGGTGGTACGTATTCCAATTCCATTTTTGTGAACACCGGCGAAGGCATTGAAATCGAATACAGGGATGACAAGGCGAGCAGTAGCTATGACATGCTGAACAATGATCATCTTGTTATTAAGGACAACATATTCCATAAGGTAGCCGGAAGTAACTAAAAGGAAAACTTAATTTAATATAAAGTTAATAAGCTGTCGGGTGTTTAACCCGGCAGCTAATTGCATTTTTGCGCCAAATTAAAAAAATCTGAAAATGAAGCTGAGAACAATATTAACGCTGATCATAGTTTTTTTTAACATCTCTTTAGGTTTGGCACAAAAGGGAACGCTTCGGGGAAAAATCATTGATGAGGAGACCGGTGAAACCCTTATCGGTGCTACCATCAGGGTGAAAAATACAACTACCGGTACCATCTCCGATCTGGATGGCAATTATTCACTAAAGCTGTCACCGGGAACACATACCATTCAGGTTTCCTTCGTATCCTATGAAACCAAGGTATTCCAGAATGTTCAGATTGAAGCAGGGGAGGTTACTCAGGTTAACGTTAATCTAGGCAAAACAGATACAGAAATCGGCGAGGTAGTTGTTACTGCCAGGGCAGTAGGAAGTACAGAAAATGCCATGCAGGTCCTTCAGAAAAAATCCTCCAGGGTGATGGACGGCATTTCCTATGAACAGATCAGCAAACTGGGAGACGCTACTGCTGCGCAAGCACTGAAAAGGGTAACAGGCGTTTCCGTTAGGGATGATAAATATGTATATGTTAGAGGTTTGGGGAGCCGGTATACCGAAATTACCCTTAATGAAACCAACATACCTGCCCTTGATCCTGAAAAAAACACGGTCCAGATGGACATGTTCCCCAGCAACATCATTGAAAATATTGAAGTCCATAAAACTTTTACACCCGACATGCCGGGTGAGTCAACCGGGGGACAGGTGAACCTGGTTACCAGGGACTTTCCCACCAAATTCACCCTACAGGTCTCCTCATCATTTGGATTTAACCCCCAGGTGCATCTGAACGATAATTTCCTTAGCTATCCCGGAGCGGATACCGATTGGCTGGGGTTTGACGATGGCACAAGAGACATACCTCAGAGGGCACAAACTGCCCTGGATAAAATGCTCAAGGAGGACCTTGGGCAAATCGTGCAGGGCCAGTTCACCATCGACGAGTTGAATACCATAAGCAATTCCTTTAATAATACAATGGCACCAAGAGAAAGCCAGTCATTCCTGGATCACAGCCACAAGTTCTCAATGGGAAACCAGGTGGAATTCCTGGGAAATGCCCTGGGCTACAACGTTGCCTTAAGTTACTCAAGAGATTTTTCCTATTATGACAATGGTACTTTTGCCATCTATGAAGAAAGTAATACGCCATCCCCTCTAAAAACAATGGAGGATGAGCGAGGAAGTGAAAAAGTAAACCTGGTCGGTTTGTTGAATTTGAATTACAAGTTATCCAATAACAACAAAGTTGGTTTTCGCTTCCTCAAGTCACAGGCAGGTACAAAAAATGCCCGCTATCAGGACGGCTATTTTTACTACGAAAACATGCACAATACCGATCGGGTACTAGGATACCTTGAACGTTCATTCGATTCCTATCAAATCCAGGGAAAGCATGTGCTTCCTTCTCTCAATAAAATGGTCATCAACTGGATGGGAGCGTATACGGATATGGCACAGGAAGAACCTGATCTGAGGTTCTTTGAAAATCTTTATGAAATGAACAATGGGGATCCCACCAACTATATGCTGAAGACCAACACCACCCCGGCCCGGTTTTACAGGGATATGAACGAATATAACATCCACAACAAGCTTGATATTGAATTGCCGGTTAATATCTTCGGTGGCGACTCCAAATTAAAGTTTGGAGGGGAATATTCCTATAAGTTTCGGAATCTTGACAACACAAGGTTTGCGCTTACCTACAACATGACCGATTTTCCCCTGGGAGATCCCGAGTATTACCTGAACAACTACATCATTAAATCTTCCAGGCCTTTGGGCTATTACTACACGAACGATCAAAACAACGATTTGAATAACAGTTACCAGGCAGAGGAAGAAATATTTGCTGCCTACGGCATGTTAGACCTAAACTTCTCAGAAAACTGGCGTATGGTTGCAGGTGCGCGAATAGAAAATTCCTACATTAACACAGAAAATAAAGTAAATGAAGAAGCCAGCACCTATAAAAGCGGTGAACTTGAAGAAACAGATATCCTTCCTTCTTTGAATGTGAAATACACAGTTCAGGAAGATATGAATCTGAGGCTTGCGCTTTCAAGAACGTTGGCCCGCCCCATTTTTAAAGAAATCGGGACTTCTTATTACGACTATAAATCAGGCTTCTATATTTACGGCAATCCGGACTTAAAACGTGCTTTGATTGATAATCTGGACCTGCGATGGGAATACTTCTTTGACCGTGGTGAAAAACTGGCCGTCAGTACATTCTATAAATCATTCCAGAATCCTATAGAACAAAAGCTACTTGTGGAAACACAGAATTATGAGATTGTTTACGTGAATTCCAAAGATGCCTGGTTATATGGAGCTGAACTGGAATTCAGGAAAAACCTTGGTTTTGTTGATCTTTTGAGCAATTTCTACCTGGGCGGAAACATTACCTACGTAAAATCTGCGGTCCAAATTCCGAAAGATGTGCTGGAGGATATCCGGGTTGGAGACCCCGACAGGGAAGATACCCGGCCGATGCTGGGGCAGGCTCCCTACATCGTCAATGCGTATTTGAACTATGAGAACAACAACAGAGGGCTTAGCGCTACAATCGGTTATCATGTTAGTGGAGAAAAACTCAGCCTGATTACCAAGGGCAGTACTCCCTATATTTACGAACTCCCACGCAACTCATTAAACTTTAGTATTGAGAAGAATATTGGTGAAAACTTCACTGTTGATGCTTCGATAGACAATATTTTGAATTCAAAATATATGGAAGCCCATCACTTCGACAGCGGTGACAAGTATAGCCTGAAATACACAGAAGGAAGAAAATTTTCCCTGGGCATTAAATATTCGATCGAATAACCTCCAAATTCATGCTTATGAAAGTCTTAAAGGGAATCGTCATCATCGGCTTAGTTATTTCAGTTTTGGGGGGTTGCAGAGAATCCACTGACCAATCAGAAGACAAGGTTCCACAAAAAATATTGACTTACAAAGAATTGACCAGTGTCAAAAGATACGAATCAGTGAAAAAAGCTCTGGAAAATCCGGAAAAGGTCTATAAACTTATCCTCTTTGGAGAAGGGTTGAAGGAATTGACACCGGAGATCAGCCAACTGGTCTATTTAAATTCGCTTGAACTAACTGCCAATAAATTAAACGATCTGCCAGATGAATTGGGCAGGTTACAAAATTTACAAAGCCTGTATCTGGCTCAAAATAAATTCAGAGAAATACCGAAAGTGGTTTTTGAGCTTAATCACCTGAAAAGACTGGATTTTTCATCCAATCCATTAAAAAGAATTCCTTCGGATATTGAAAAGGCAGATTCGCTTCAGACATTATATTTACGAAGAATCGGGCTGAAAAAGATCCCCAGTGAATTATGCTCTCTCTCCCGGTTGCGGGTCCTAAGCTTAAGTCAGAACAACTTAACCAGGCTGCCAGACAATATAAACAACCTTCAAAATCTACGTGTGCTGGATCTGTCATCAAATGATATTCGGAAATTACCCGAATCCATTTCCCAATTAAAACATCTGGAAAAGTTAGAGCTGGAGGGCAACCCCATGCCATCAAAATATATAGAGGAAGAGCTTAGAAAGAAGCTTTCCAAAACTAGGATCAGGTACTAATTTGAACGCTGGAGTTAAACGAAATAAATAGGAATAGTTAATAATTACTTAACATTCACATAACATTTTCTTAATTTTGGCGTAATTTATAATACAAACATTGACATAACGAGAAAAAGAAAAACCATGAAAAAATCCTTTACATACCTACTTCTGTTCCTTTTGCCCACAATAGCGATGTCGCAGGAGGTAGTCAAGAAAAAAGACAAATATTATACCCAGGAAGGCGAGGTTTTTACAGGAACGTTTACGAAACATTACGATAACCAAAAAGTTAAAGCGGAATTTAACATTGAAAACGGATTTCTCGATGGAAAATCGGTGGTATATTTCAAAGACGGAACCAAAAAGGAGATCCGTTCTTACAAAAACGGCAAGATGGATGGCATCTGGAAAACCTGGAATGAAGATGGCATCAAGGTAGCCCGGGCAGTTTATGAAAACGGAAAAAAGGACGGTACCTGGAAAATCTGGGACGACAAAGGCACCCTCAGATTCAAGATGAAATATGAGGATGGCAAAAAAACAGGTACCTGGTATAATTACGATGAAAACGGTAAACTCGTTGCTACGAAGGAATTCGGGGAAAATCAGTAATCAGTAATTAGAAGTGAGGTTCTTGGCACAGCAGTAGAGACGCAATGCTTGCGTCTCGGAGATAGGACATGACGGAACGAAAGAACGATGGAGCGACAGAGGGAAAGAGCGAAAGAACGTCAGGCCGACGAGGCGACGGCGCATAGCATATTTTACAAGACAGCTGACTTAACACATTAACACACCACTCATTACTCACCACTCACCACTCACTACTCATTACTCACCACTCACTACTAATCTGCTCATCATTTCTCACTCAAACTTCAGCATCTTCTCCGGGTTGGGACAAAGGTTCAGGTAGTACTCCTTGTCTGAAACCGGCGCAACACCATAAAAATCACCTTTCCAGCCCAGCATGTCGCTGATGAGCTGAAAGTGTAAATGGGGCGGCCAGTGACCATTTTCTTCCGAAGTACCGACCATGGCAAAATCATCCCCCTTGAGGATCTCCATTCCTTCTTCCATACCTTTCAGGGATGACCTGCTTAAATGTCCGTAAAGCGTATAAAAGGTTACTTCATTAAGGTGGTGTTCGAGTACAACCGTTGCACCATAATCTCCGAATTTGGTGTTATCCCGGAAACTGTGCACCCATGAATTGATGGGGGCATAAATGATGGTCCCCGCTGGTACCCAAATATCGACGCCCAGATGTACGGTTCGCGGCTTATTGTTATTGTTAAACAAAGGGCTGCGCTGGTAAATATAACGGTTTTCTCCATACCCTCCGATACCTACTTTCTTGTAGTTATCAAGAACCGAATTGATGTATTCTGTGAAGCTTTCCGTATCGCTGATATCTATATTTTGGAGGGCTTTATTGTTTTCGGTAAAGTCCAGTTCTACGAAATCATTCCGGTCGATCCCCAGTTGCATGATGGGTTCGATGGTGCTTTCATATTTTCCCAATACCGTCTCTATTTGCCTGGATTTATACATGATAGCATGAATGTTATAATCAATTATTATGCCTTCAAAATTATACGAAAAGTGTTAATATTCCTACAATTATTGTTGTTTTTATTAAAATTTTTTTTCTTCTGAAAACATAAAATCCGGGACAGTCAGAACAATTCCTCAGATTAATAAAAAAAGAGTCTGGTCTGAAAAGCGATCATTTTAGGTACAGACAAACGCCTTCCCACACCGGTCTTAAATAAAAAACACCGGCTTAATATAGTAAAACCGGTGAAAATTAGACCGGGTGTTATCCGGTCATCCAAACCTAAATCCCAAAACCCAAAAACAAAACCCGAAAATTTATTTTTCTAAGCTCTCCATTTGAATGGTCACCTTATTCTTATCGTTCAATTCCAGTGTTATATTTTCTACCTTGTCCTTATAGGAGATGAATGAAGTTTCAACACTGTATTTACCAGGTTTTAATCCCTGAAGCTTAAAGCTGCCATCAAAACCGGTATAGGCAGAAACGTTCTCACCTTTGATTTTCAGCTTAACACCTGTAAGAGCTTCTCCGGTATTTATATCCACCACCTGGCCTTTTAATGAGGTAGTCATGGTGGTATTGTCCTCATTCTTGTCCTTGTCATCATCGCCTGCTGCCATGGCCTGGAAATTTAAACCAGCCAGAAGAACAGCCATTGTAAGAATTGCAACCAGTTTTTTCATCGTTATCTTGATTTTTGATTATTAACTCAATTGATTTTGATTGCAAATCTAGGCCGTTCCTTCCAATTGGATGTTAAATCGATTTTAATATTAATTAATGTTTGCGTTAAATTTAAGTTAAAATAAAATGAACACACAAAATGAACATTGTGATTTCGAGTCCTTTTAGGATTTATTGGTGTTCATCCCGCAGAAGATCGTTAACCGTCTTAACAGGATTAAAAGTAATCAAAGGCACTTCTACAAATACAGTATTCCAGTAAGCCATTCCACCGTTCCACAAACCTGGCAGCTCCTGTGCCTTTAAAGTTTTACCATCTTTGGATTTATGGGTGATGATGCCTGCAGAAGAATCCCTGTACTGAAACAGGTCAAATTTTCTTCCCCTGAAGTCCTTCAGTCCGCAAACAATATCCACGGGATTAAAATGAGTGGAATCTTCAAGTATAATTTTTTGATTGATATCCTCCATATTGACCTGGGATTTCTCAACGATCTGCAGGGATATGCTGCCATCGGAATCTTTAACCCAAAAGGGGCCTCCGCCTGGTTCTCCCTGATTCTTTACCATTCCACAAACCCTGAGGGGCCTGTTAAATTTGCGGAACAAGTATTCGCTTAATATCCTTGAATTCGAAACGTCCAGGTCATTAGGTGGAATTACATGTAATCCATTCTTTAAGAAATTCAACATGCCCTGCAGGTCTTTATGTGACAAATCCTGCTGCTCTTCTAACTGCCCCAGGTAATTGAATATTTTCTTCTGGTAATCCACCAGCAAACCGGCCAGGGTTTTCTTATAATCATAGGTAACCACCTTGTATTTATCGGGAACCACATTATCGATGTTTTTTATGAAGACCACATCATCATGAAGCCTGTTGAGATTGTTAAGGAGCGCCCCGTGACCGCCAGGCCTGAAAAGCAAAGAGCCATCCGGATTCCTGAAAAGGTTGTTGTCCTTATCCACGGCTACCCGGTCGGTAGATTCTTCCTGGAAGGAATACCCGGTTTGATATTTGACCCTGAAAAAGTTTTCATAGGCCGGCACCTTTGATACAACGTGGGTTTCAAATTTATCTTTATGTTCTGGAAGTACGGTATAGTGAATCCTGACCGTGTCATCCGCGTTGATGGAATAATTGGCGCCTTCTACCATGTGTTCCTCAACCGGGGTTCTTGAATGATCCTGGTAGCGATGAAATTTGATCAAGCCCTTAGGCAGATTGCCGTAATCAAGCCCCTGGGGCTCCAGGAGCTCTTTGATAATGGCGGCATAATCCTTCCTCCAAATGGCATTCTCTATGCTAATACCTTTCCGGTTCAAAGATTCTTTCAGATCTTCATAAAAGGCAAAATATTCTATGTTTCCTATAAATTTTTCAACTTCCTCAACATAGGAATGCGCATCCTCCAGGTATTCAAATAAAAATTTAAACATTCTGCTGGCCGCTCCCGAAGCCGGTACAAATTTTCTGAGCCTGTTCTCTCTAACCGACTCTCCATAGATCTTTTTGTATTTATCCACATAGTCCTGATCCAGGCATACAATTCCATCCCCCGGGGTCGCCGCTTTTACCAGGTATGTGTAAGGAAAACCCTCTCTAAAATTTTCTACCTGCTTTTCTATATCTTTTTCGGTTAACCCTTTCCGCTGTATCTGCTCAATATCTTGTTTTGTCAACGATTCCATCTTTAACCGCTTTTTGATTCAAGGTATAAATTTATTGTATTTGATTCAAATGAATAAGATCTCCTGTTAAAAATTTACATGAACCTTGTAATGAATTTATATGGCACCCGAAGCCACCCCGGTTTGGGAATTGAGGCGAAGAATGAAGCGAAGGCTAAAGAAAGAGAGGCTAGCGCCAATTGTCAAATTGTGACATTGTCACATTGTTGAAATGTGAGTTGGATTATAAAACTTAGATTTCGGGCGTTTACCAACTTTTTTACCTCAAACTCCCCTCAAATAATCAAACTCTTTGTCAAACTTGTCAAACAACCGAATGACCATCGAATTAACAACTGAATGACTATAAAATGACAACCTAATGACAACCAATGACCATTTAATGACCATCAATGACAACCAATGACCATCAATTCAAACCCCTTGCTTTTCTTGTAGCAATCTCTATCTTATAGGCCACTATCCTACAGCTCCAGCACCAGCTTCAAATTCAGCCTCCGTGATGTCAGGTAATTCGGTACGGCATACTGACCGGATCTGCCCTGCTGGTTGCCGACCGTTTTGATCCAATGGTAAGATATGGTATTGTTGATGTCGAGAAGGTTGAAGACTTCAATGCCCAGCCATAAAGATTCAATATAATGCAGGGGATTCGAGGCATTATATTCTTCCCTGCTTCCTTTAATCAGCTTTGAAAAACCCATGTCCACCCTTCTGTATGAAGGCATCCAGAAGATCTTATCGTAGCGCTCCGTATTGGGAGGAGAAAAAGGAAGGGGACTGCCGTAATGTGCACTGATTTGCAGTTTATAGGAAGGGTAATGGGGTATGTAATCCTGGAAGAACATGCTGAAATTGAACAATTGATTGGTAGGCCGTGGATAATAACCGGGTTTAACAGTTTCTCCCCTATCATTGACATAAGCATCACCCTTGATATCTGCCCTGGTTTGCATAACAGACAGGCTGGCCCAGGATTCCACTCCTTCCACAAATTCTCCGTTTACCTTCATGTCGATACCGGTGGCAAAACCGCGCGCCATATTCTTTCCTGCATAATCAATTCTGACGTTGTCCACCTTGTAGGGAATAAGCCTGTCCATGTGTTTATAATACAGTTCTGCGGTATATTTAAACGGCCTTCCCCATGCTGTGAAATCATATTCGGTGCCAAGGACAAAATGAAGGGATTTTTGCGACCGGATCTCCCGGTTAACCGCACCGGTATTCATTTTCATCTCCTTGTAAAAAGGGGGCTGATGATAATATCCTCCTGCAAAATGGAACTTCAGGTTGTTGTTGAAGAATGGCTCAAATCCCACGTTGATCCTCGGACTGATTAAAAATTCATCATTAAAGTCCCAGTAATGGGTTCGTATGCCTGCATTAAAAAACCAGTTACCATTTCCGGTATTTAAGTGATGGGTGTTTTGAATGTAAGCACTGAACCGGTTGGAGCGAACTGAATTGTCTGCCTGCAGCGAGTGGTAAAGTGCTACATCTGATTCGGAATAGGGAATGGAATATCCTGCCGAATCCACATATTTCCATTCATTGGATTCATCAATGATTTGCTCGCGCTTGTATTTGGCTCCCCACTTCAATAGATTGCTGCCTGCATTCCAGGTGCCTTTATGTGAAATGCTGTATACCTTTCCTCTCAGGTAATTTCTTGCATGTTCCAGGTATCCGCCAACTCCAATGTTCATGATGCTGTCGCCGTAAGTTTCCGAATCCATTGACCTGTCCAGCTCATTCAGATAGTATTCTCCCAGGATATCATAGGTTTCTGATTCAATGGTATTATAGGCCGAGCCAATAAAACGCAGATCCAGGCTTCTGTTAGGATGGTAATTGGCAGCTAGTGCACCCATATAATTTTCAAACACATCCACTTCCTGTCCTTCATAATAAATCTTCAGGCTAAGTGCCTGTTCAATTGTTCCGAAGGAAGTTTCCCGGTTTTGGGGAATAAATTTATAGCGATTCTGATTGTAGTTACCGAGGAATTCAACATCCAGGTGTTCTGTAAATCTATAAGTAAGATAGGTTTGCAGATCATAAAACCTGGGTTTGTAATCTCCCTCAACATCGAGGGAATTCAGAAGGTATTGATTGGTTTTGTAACGAAACCCGGTATTGTATGTAAACCTTTCACCGATCTTGTCCTCCAGATGCAAAGAACCTCCAAGCAGGCTCATCTCAGCATCACCGGAAAAACCTGCCGGTTTATTGTAACGAATATCAAGAACAGAAGCCATCTTGTCTCCATACCGGGCCTGAAATCCTCCTGCTGAAAAATCCAGGGAGGAAACCATATCGGAATTCAGAAAGCTCAACCCTTCCTGTTTCCCGCTGCGCACAAGTACAGGCCTGTATATTTCTATACCATTGACATAAACGAGGTTTTCATCATAATTGCCGCCCCGCACCGAATACTGATAACTAAGCTCATTCCTCGAAACCACGCCGGGCATCTTTTTTACTATGGATTCCACATCTCCGGTTACCGTGGGCATCATTTTAAAATCTTCAGGATCCACCCTAATCAGGCTTTGATCGGTATGAATCGGACTGCGCACTTCTACCCGGGCCAGTTCTTCCGTAGATTCCATCAACCTGATAACTAAAGGTCTCTCTCCACTAAAAGCCCCAATGGCAATGGTCCGGCTCTGATAACCCACATGGGAAACAACTATGGAATCTTTTTTTACAGTTTCCGGCGGGATGCGCAGCTGAAACATGCCTTCCTCATCAGTGACGGTACCAATGGTAGAATTTTTCACCCTAACATTGGCATTGTTCAAAGGTTTATTTTGGTAATCAATAACCATACCCTGGAGAATATCTTCATCCTGGCCGCGTAAAGCCAAAGGAATCATCTGCAAAAGGAGGATATAGATCAGAAATTTGTAAAGCATTCACAATTCAATTAGGACCAAGCAATCATCCAATTAATGTTAAACGCATCTAAACAGTAAATATTTTTAACCCTACGTTTCCGGGAAACAAAATGTTCCTTCACAAACACGCTTATTTTCCCCATAAAAATTATATTTGTACACAGTTTTCAGATATATCTAAAAAGATTATAAAGACATGAAAATATCAATGGTAGGAACCGGATACGTCGGTCTGGTATCCGGAACCTGTTTCTCCGAAACCGGCATTCACGTCACCTGTGTAGATGTAGACGTGGAAAAAATTCAGAAGCTCAACCAGGGTATTGTTCCCATCTACGAACCGGGCCTGGAAACGCTGATTGAAAAGAATGTAAGAAAAGAACGACTTCATTTTACTACCAACCTGAAAGACAGCATTGAAGATGCGGAAGCTGTTTTTATTGCTGTAGGAACGCCGCCCGACGAAGACGGTAGCGCCGACCTGAAGTATGTGCTTGACGTCGCCAAAGAGATTGGTAAAAATATGGATCATTACATGGTTATCGTTACCAAGAGCACCGTCCCCATTGGTACGGCCGATAAAGTGAAATCGGCCATAGAGGATGAGCTCGAAAAACGGTTGGTGAACATTGATTTTGATGTGGCCTCCAATCCCGAATTTCTGAAAGAAGGCGATGCGGTGGAAGACTTCCTTCGCCCCGACAGGATTGTAATAGGCACAGAATCGGAAAGAGCGGAAGAAGTGCTGAGGCGTTTGTACAAGCCCTTCCTGCTCAACCAGCATCCCATACTATTTATGGACATCCCTTCAGCCGAGATGACCAAGTATGCAGCCAATTCCATGCTGGCTACAAAAATCAGCTTTATCAATGACATCGCCAACCTGTGCGAAGTGGTTGGTGCAGACGTGAACCAGGTTCGCATGGGCATTGGAAGCGATTCCAGGATAGGCTATAAATTCATATATGCCGGCACAGGTTACGGGGGCTCCTGTTTCCCGAAAGATGTGAAGGCACTTATTAAAACATCTGATGAGCGCAACCACTCCCTGGAGGTATTAAAAGCAGTGGAAAGGGTAAACGAACGACAGAAAGGCGTCCTCTTTGAGAAGCTAAAACGCCATTTCAATAACAACCTGAAAGGAAAAAAAATAGCCCTCTGGGGACTTTCATTCAAACCCAACACCGATGATATGCGGGAAGCGCCCTCAATAACCATAATAGAAAAACTGAACGAAGCAGGGGCAGAAGTCATCGGTTACGATCCCATCGCCATGAAAGAAGCCAAGAGAAAGCTGGGCGACAAAATTATTTACGCGGAAGATCAGTACCAGGCCATTGAAGATGCGGACGCCCTGATACTGGTAACCGAATGGACGGAATTCAGGGTACCCGAGTGGGAAAAGATGGAACAACTGATGAAGCACAAACTGATATTCGACGGCCGAAATATTTACGAACCCAAAGATATGGAAAAATGGGGCTGGACCTATTATGGAATTGGAAGGCAGCCGGTCAATGTGCCATCATAGATCAGTCTATTAAATGGAAAAACCAAACTACGGGAAAAGGAGAATCAGTTGGCAAAAAGAAGTTGGCAACAGGATCCCGGGACAAGAAACCCGGGACTCGAGATTCGGTACACAAAGTTCATCAACCTTCGCGACCTTCGGCGATATCTCTGCTCTTAGCTCTTTGCCCATTGCTCTCAGCTCTACGCTCTTAGCTGTATATCAAACAAAGAATCGTAAATGAAACAGAAACATACACAAATACCATAAAAAACAACATATGAAAAGAATACTTGTAACAGGCGGTGCGGGTTTTATCGGGTCTCATCTATGTGAGCGGCTGCTGGATGAAGGCAACGAAGTGCTCTGCCTCGATAATTTTTTCACCGGCTCAAAGCAAAACATCGTCCACTTGATGGACAATCCCTATTTTGAGCTGATCCGCCACGACATCACCCAACCTTACTATGCAGAAGTAGAAGAGATCTATAACCTGGCTTGCCCTGCTTCACCTGTTCATTACCAGTACAACCCCATCAAAACCATTAAAACCTCGGTGATGGGTGCCATCAACATGCTGGGTCTGGCCAAGAGGATCCATGCCAGAATCCTCCAGGCATCCACCAGCGAGGTTTACGGCGATCCCACCATTCACCCCCAAACTGAAGATTATTGGGGAAACGTAAATCCCATTGGAAAAAGATCCTGTTACGATGAAGGCAAAAGATGCGCAGAGTCCCTCTTTGTCAACTACAACCTCCAGAATGGCGTAAACATCAGAATAGCCAGGATATTCAATACCTATGGGCCAAGAATGAGCCTCAACGACGGCAGGGTCATCTCCAACTTCGTCATTCAGGCCCTGAAAAACGAATCCATTACCATATTTGGAGAAGGAAAACAAACCCGGAGCTTCCAGTATATTGACGACCTGGTGGAAGCCCTGATCCGACTAATGAACAGCGATGACACCAATATGGATCCAGTCAACCTTGGAAATCCCGGAGAGTTCACCATGATCGAACTTGCCAGTAAAATCATTGAGCTGACCGGTTCAAAGTCGGAATTGAGCTACCATCCCCTGCCTGAAAATGATCCGGTGCAAAGACAGCCGGATATCAGCAAGGCATGGGATGTCCTGGGATGGCAGCCTTATGTTGACCTGGAAGCCGGACTAAAAGAAACGATTAACTATTTCAAAAAGGAACTGGAAAAATGAAAGGTATCGTACTGGCCGGTGGAGCCGGCACTCGTCTGTACCCGCTGACCAAAAGCATCTCCAAGCAGATCGTACCGATCTACGACAAACCCATGATCTATTATCCCCTGTCGGTGCTTATGCTGGCAGGAATCAGGGAGATCCTGATCATCTCCACACCCGAAGACATTCATCTTTACAAGGATCTCCTGGGCGATGGCAGCCAGGTTGGCCTGGATCTTTCCTATGAGATTCAGCCCGCCCCGGAAGGCCTGGCCCAGGCTTTCATCATTGGGGATGACTTTATCGGGGATGATTCAGTCTGCATGATACTGGGCGATAACATTTTTTATGGTTACAACCTGAGCCAGATGCTTCAGGAATCCGCACAGCTAAAGGATGGAGCCATTGTTTTCGGATATTTTGTCAATGACCCGGAAAGATATGGTGTGGTCGACTTTAACGAGAATGGAGATGTCCTAAGCATAGAAGAGAAACCCGAAAAACCGAAATCCAACTATGCCGTAACTGGTCTGTATTTCTACAGCAACGACGTGGTGGAGAAAGCCAAGTCCCTGAAGCCTTCTGCCAGGGGCGAGCTTGAAATTACAGACCTGAACAGACTTTATCTTGAAGAACACAGGCTGAAGGTTAAACTTCTCGGCCGCGGCATGGCCTGGCTGGATACAGGCACCCACGACAGCCTCCTCCAGGCTGCCAATTTCATCTCCACAATCGAGAAACGACAGGGACTTAAAATTGCATGCCTGGAAGAAATTGCCTTTTATAAAGGCTACATCAACAGGGATCAATTGTATGAACTGGGCGAACAGCTAAAAAAGAACCAATACGGGCAGTACCTGCTTAAGCTGGCCCGGCAGGATTTTCATCCACCAAAAAAGTAAACTATGCAAATTGAAAAAACCAACATACCCGGCCTGATCCTGATCAATCCCAGGGTATTTGAAGACAACAGGGGTTACTTCTTCGAAAGCTACAATGAAAGAAAATTCCTTGAACACGACCTGAAATATCCCTTTGTTCAGGATAATGAATCGCTTTCTACCTATGGAACCATCCGGGGTCTGCACTATCAAATGGCTCCCCATGCCCAGGCCAAGCTTGTCAGGGTAATAACCGGAAGAATATTTGACGTGGCCGTGGATATAAGGGAAGGATCCCCAACTTTCGGACAATGGCACGGAGCAGAGCTTTCAGAAGACAACAAGAAACAGCTGCTCATCCCCAGGGGTTTTGCCCACGGATTTTCGGTACTGAGCGAAACGGCCATTGTTTTTTACAAATGCGACGATTTCTATAATCCCGATTCCGAAAGGGGAATTTATTACAAGGACGAATCACTGAACATCAACTGGAAGATTGAACCGGGAAACGCCATCGTTTCTGAAAAAGACCAGAAATTGCCCAACCTGGCCGATGCAGAAATGAATTTCTCTTTTTGATTTTATGAAACCTGAATGCATGAACATACTGATTACAGGGGCCAACGGACAACTTGGAAGCGAGTTAAAAGAACTCCGGAAAACCCGTTCTTATAACAACTTCCGGTTTCATTTTACCGATGTGGATGATCTGGACATCACCCACAAACAGGAAGTGGAAAATTACGTTCAACAGTACAAAATCGATACAATCATCAATTGCGCAGCTTATACGGATGTGGACGGTGCAGAGGAAAACCAGGAGGCTGCCTTTCTTATTAATGAAACTGCAGTTGGTTACCTGTCCGAAATAGCCTCCGAAAAGCAGATCCAGCTAATCCACATATCGACAGATTACGTGTTTGATGGCCGGAATTATCTGCCCTATAAGGAAACCGATGAGCCCCTGCCTCAAAGCGTTTATGGCAGAAGCAAAAGGGCAGGCGAAATAAAAGTGCTGGACAACCAGGCGGGCATCATCATCCGTACGGCCTGGCTTTACTCCTCCTATGGCAAAAATTTTGTCAAGACCATCTCCCGCCTGTCAAAAGAAAGAGACGAACTGAAGGTCATTTATGACCAGGTGGGCAATCCGACATACGCGGGAGACCTGGCCGAAAGCATCCTGAAAATTCTGGAAAAAAAGAAGGAACATTCAATACTGACCGGCATCTATCATTTCGCCAACGAAGGGGTCTGCAGTTGGTACGATCTGGCCATGGAGATCACTGAACAGGAGAACACCTCCTGCACCATCCACCCCATTGAAAGCAAAGACTGGCCTGCCAAAGCCGAGCGCCCCCATTACAGCCTCTTCAATAAAGCAAAAATCAAAAATGACTTCGACATCACCATCCCGTACTGGAAAGACAGCCTGAAGAAGATGTTACAAAACTTGACTGGCTTTTGACGGATTAAAAGAATCAAACTATAAATAAATCATAAATAACAAGCACCAAATTTCAAATAGATTCCAAAAACCAATTTTTCAATAACCCAAACATCCGAGGCTAGGATCTGCTGATTTGTCTTTCGGAGAGTTTAGAATTTCGGTAATTGAGATTTGGATATTATTTGAAATTTGGTGCTTGTTATTTGGAATTTGTTATTTAACCTACATATTTTCCTTAAAACCAACACGCAACACACAACCTTTCCCCACCCTTGCATCATTCCTGATATTTTTCTTAATTTTATCGGCTCCTTTTTACAGGATAGTTTTATTAACCAAAAACATTGAGGCAACTATGGAAAATGTTGATATATTGACCCAGGTGAAAAACAAAGCCAATACCTGGCTTGAGGGAGATTTTGACGAAGAAACCAAAAAACAGGTAAAATATCTGCTCGAAAACGATGAAAAAGAACTGATCGACGCATTTTATAAGGATCTTGAATTTGGTACCGGCGGCCTGCGAGGCATCATGGGCGTAGGCACCAACAGGATGAACATTTATACCGTGGGCATGGCTACTCAAGGGTTAAGCAATTACCTTCACAAACAATTTTCAAATCTATCACAAATAAAGGCAGTGATTGCTTATGATTCAAGAAACAACAGCCAGCTTTTTGCGGAAAAAGCTGCCAAAGTTTTAACAGCCAATGGAATCAAGGTTTATCTTTTCGACAGGCTGCGCCCCACACCGGAACTCTCCTTTACCATAAGGCATTTGAATTGCCAGGCTGGCATTGTAATTACTGCTTCGCATAATCCCAAGGAATACAATGGTTATAAGGTATACTGGGATGATGGCGGACAGATCGTTCCCCCGCATGATAAGAACATCATCAGCGAGGTACAGAAGATCAGCGACATCAGCCAGGTGAATTTCAACGGGAATGAGGACGACATTGAGATTCTCGGAAATGAAATCGATGATATATACATCGACAAGGTACATACCCTTTCATTGAATCCTGAGGTGAACCGGAAACAAAGCGATCTGAAGATCGTTTACACCCCGTTGCATGGTACCGGTGTGGAACTGGTTCCCAAGGTGCTGGAAAAATTCGGGTTCAAAAATGTGATCCACGTACCCGAACAGGATGAGGTCAACGGCGATTTTCCGACAGTACATTCGCCAAACCCCGAAGAACATGCAGCCATGAAAATGGCACTGGAGAAGGCCGAACAGGAAGATGCCGACCTGGTGATGGCCACCGATCCCGACTCCGACCGGGTAGGACTGGCCGCAAAAAACAAAAAGGGCAAACTGGAGATTCTCAACGGCAACCAGGCCGCTTCTCTGCTGATCAACTACCTGCTTTCACAGTGGAAGGAAAAAGGTAAGCTAACTGGCAGGGAGTACATCGTTAAAACAATCGTCACAACCGAGTTGCTGGCCGATATTGCCGAATCTTATGGCGTGGAATGCTATGACACGCTGACCGGCTTCAAATATATAGCAGACAAAATCAAACAGTTTGAGGGCAAAAAGACCTTCATCGGGGGCGGTGAGGAAAGCTATGGCTATCTTGCCGGTGAGTTTGTCAGGGACAAGGATGCAATCATCTCCTGCGCCCTGCTTGCCGAAACTGCCGCTTATGCAAAGGAAACCGGCAGATCACTTTACGATCAGCTCATCGACATCTATCTTGAACACGGGCTCTTCAAGGAAAAGCTGATTTCTGTCGTCAAAAAGGGCAAGGAAGGAGAAGAGGAGATCAAAAAAATGATGGACCAGTTCCGGAACAACCCGCCGGATTCCATTAACGGCTCAGACCTGATGCTGATCCACGACTATTATAAACAAAAAACCTTTGATCAGCTCAGCCAGCTTCGCTACGAAATCCATCTCCCTAAATCCAACGTATTGCAATTCATGCTGGAAGACGGTACCAAAATATCCATGCGCCCCTCGGGCACAGAACCCAAAATCAAGTTCTATTTCAGCGTGAATGAAAAACTGGAAAAACGGGAAGATTTCGAAAAGATCGATCAGATGCTTGAAGAACGCATTGAAAACATCATCGACGCATTAAAAATCAAATAAAAGCAGGCGATATGAAATCACATAGAAAAGAATTATGGTTCAACACCAAACACCGCAGGGAACTGATCAACATCACCCGCGATGTGGAAAAGGAAGTACGCGATAGTGGCGTTCAGGAAGGGCTGGTGCTGGTAAACGCCATGCACATTACTGCCAGCGTGTTCATCAATGATGACGAGTCGGGCCTGCACCAGGATTTTGAAAAGTGGCTCGAAGGCCTGGCCCCGGAAAAACCCCACAGTCAGTACAACCACAATACAGCAGAAGACAATGCCGACGCCCATCTGAAAAGGAGCGTTATGGGCCGTGAAGTGGTTGTAGCCATCACAGACGGCCAGCTCGATTTCGGACCGTGGGAACAGATCTTCTACGGCGAATTTGACGGCAAAAGAAGAAAAAGGGTCCTTGTGAAGGTGATTGGGGAATAGAACCTGAAATCTGCATTCCAGTTAGAGTCATGCCCTGACGTGACTCGAATCTTGACGTACAGGAATATTTGCCTTGATGGTCATTTGTTGTCATTCGGTTGTCAATTCATTGGCCATTCAATGGTTAATACAATTCTCATTCAGTTTTCATTTGGCAGCTCGGCGGGAGTTACGGGAAAAGGAAGTTGAACCCTCTTTAACAGGAGCAACCCAGACCAATAAGCTTAGAAATGAACCGCTTTGCTGACAATAGCTCCGTTAGCCCCGACATATTTGTAGCCCAGGTTGTCAACCCTGGGTAAAATTTAGCACTCCAACTGATAGCTGTAAATAAGGCACAAGCCATTCCTGGAGTGCAACATTCAAACCTTGCCTAAGATCTAGGTGCATGTCTAACAGAAGTTTGAGGTAAAAAGTTTTCTCAATTATTTAAATTATGCTATAAAAACATTATTTTTGTATAGCATAATTAATATGGTTTGCTATGGATTTTTTAAACAGAACCCTTGAAACTAGCCGATTATCGAGTATACTAAAAAATAAATCACCCAAATTAATCGTGGTTTACGGAAGGAGAAGGCTTGGTAAAACAAGACTCTTGCAGGAATTAATGGAGACAGAGGATATTTATTTCATATCCGACCAACGTGAGAGACCATTACAAATAAAAGCATTTGCAAAACAGGTGGCTTATAAATTACCAGATTTTGATAAAGCGATTTATACGGACTGGGAAAGCTTTTTCATCTCCCTGAGAAGACAGGTCAATGAAAATTTTACTTTGTTCATCGATGAATTTCCATACCTCGTTAAAAATGCGCCAGAATTGCCTAGTATTTTGCAAAAATTAAAAGATTCCCCGGAAGGTTTGCCCTTTCATTTGGTACTTTGTGGTTCATCCCAACAAATGATGCAAAAAATGGTATTAGATCATAGTTCAGCTCTCTATGGAAGATCCAATGAAATATTAAAAATTACCCCCCTGAACATCTATTATCTTAAAAAGGCTCTGAAGTGTTCCTACAAGGAAGCCATTGAAGAATATGCCGTTTGGGGAGGCGTCCCAAGATATTGGGAACTCCGGCTACAGCAAAATAGCCTTCAGGAGGCAATCATTCACCATATTTTTGATATTCACGGTATATTGCATGAGGAACCCCTAAGGTTATTTCTTGATGACACCAGAGACTCCGTCCAAATGCATACCCTGATTTCTATTATTGCAACAGGTGCCCATCGTTTAAGTGAAATTGCGTCACGTATCGGGAAACCTGCGACTCAACTAAACAGACCGTTGCAAAGATTAATCGAACTGGGCTATATAAAAAGGGAGATACCTTTTGGAATGTCAAAACGAAATACAAAAAAATCCCTTTATAAAATAGCAGAACCTTTTATTCTTTTTTATTACAGATTTGTACTCCCAGAAATCACCTCACTGGAATTAGGGTATACTAAACAAATTTATCAACACACTGTTAAAGAACAATTTCCGGATCACTGTGCTGAAACCTGGGAAGAATTATGCAGACAAGCCATTCCCGTTTTATTTAAAAATAATTTCTTTAGCCCGGGTAGTAGATGGTGGGGAAATGATTGTGATAATAATCCCGCAGAAATTGATATCATCTCAGAATCATATGATAAAAAGGAACTTATTATCGGAGAAGTCAAATGGTCATCTAACAGGAATATAAAGGCGATTGTAAAAAAGTTGAACGAAAAAGTGGAAAAATTTCCGGGGAGTAAAAACAGAACCATTCGCAAAACTTTATTTCTCAAGGAAAAGGTTGCAAATGTTCCTTTTGATTATTATGTATTCAGCCCAAAAGAAGTAATTGAAACATTTAAAACATAACCTTGTTGAAAGTCTATTTCCAGTCATTATAATATAGCAAGGGGAAAAGAAGAGGTTACTAAAATACAGGGTGCCAAATTAGAACCGCTAAACGTTCTTGCTCTGTTTCCCTGTTACCTTGTTACTTCTTTCCAATGGCCATTGTCTTATCTTGAGACTATAGAAAAAGTCCTGTGTGTTCCTCCTATGTTTCCTATGTCCTATGTGGTTCAAAAAATATTGTAAACCACACGAGGACATATAATTTCTAATAAGCTTGTCTTCCAAATTCTTAATAAAAAAGAAAACGCTAAGCTTCTGGCTGTAAAATTCCTTATATGCCTTATATGGTTCACATAAAAATTTAGTCGCGTAGCGACGGCACATCCACCATTGGGTTGGCCACTACCGTCAAATCCACCTCAACCCCAAATACCACCGGTATTCTCTGTAAAACCGCCTTTGCCCTTATTCCGGCGCTCCTTCGTCTGAACGCCCATACGCTTTTTCCGTTTGGTCCAGAATCCACTGATCAATACCGGACCAATAAAAGGCAGAAACCATATCAGCTTCTTGTGCATGCTTCGCCTTTCCTCGTTCATATACCGCGCCTTGCTGATCCTCTTTAAGACATACAGGGTAAAAAGAACATATGCAGCTATGATGAGCAGTATGATAATCGTCGTTGTTGTCATTTTGATCTCGTTTTTATCGTTTGGCACAATTTAATTTGATTTCACCGGACTACCAAATTTTCTCCCCAATAGCGGATTATGCTGAGCATTGACTGAATATAGAATATTCGCTAAATTTGCTCCTGAACATAGGGGGTAAAAATTTAAATGAAAATAATCTTATGCAATTAACAGAACAGCAAATTAAGGACATAGCCGAAGAGCTTGATTGTGGAATGCGGTGTTTCTACAATCTGAAAACCGGAGAAATAAAAACCATCCTGAATTTTGACAATTGGTTGGGTGCTGATGAAGAACCCTGGGAAGATGAGATCAAAGAGATAGAAGAAAACTGGATGGACTTATTTGAATTTGAAGGAATGGATTCCAAAGAGTCTTTCAGGGTCATGACAGATTTTGCCGAAAACATAGACAATGATCAGCTCAGGGAAAAACTGATCAATGCATTAAACCGGTCGAAACCCTTCCGGAATTTCAAATGGATTATTGACAACTCTGGAGAATACCGGCAACAATGGTTTGACTATAAAAAATCACGTTACATCGAATGGGTAAAGGATCAGATTGAACTCTATAACAACAGCCAGGATGATGAAGGGGAATGACCTAACCTACCTGGAGTGTCTTAACCACTGCACTACGAAAAAAATAATAAAACCTAACCCAGATATACCGGTAAATTCTAATATCCCTGCCTTGCCGGCAGGCAGGTAATTCCGAAATTAGGATCTCAGTTTCTAACTGGTGTTTGTCCATAAAGTCCTCCGTGTTCCTTGGTGATTTCCTTTGTGTTCTCCGTGGTTAATATTGTATTTAATGAAGCTCAGGATTTAATTGATTTACTCCAAAACCCTATTGATTGGTTTCAATATACGGTTGATTCATTTCAAGAATCATTTGTTGTAACCGAAGATACAATTGCGTCACTTAAATATTCAATTGTTTAAGCACAAGATATAATTGCTTTAATGAAAAATGTCATTGTTTTAGTCCAATCTGCCATTGCGTCAGTACAATACGCAATTGTGTCAGGTTAAGATTCAATTGCTTAAACATAAGATATAATTGCTCTTGATTAAGCTGCCATTGTTTCAGTTCAACATGTCATTGTTTCAGCTTAAGATGCTATTGTCTCAGCCCAACCTGTAATTGTGTCAGTTTATGATTTAATTGATAAAGCACGAGATGCAATTGAAGATAATTTTAATACTTTTACAGGCCAAACCAGCCATAAAAAACGATTTGTAATATAAAAATACCAAATGAAAAAAACACTTCTGTACCTCCTCATCGCAATTGCCCTGTCGGGATGTAAGGATGGGAACCTCTTATTCATAGAAGCCAGTGAGCAAAAGGGCTATCATTATCCCTACTTCTTATTTATTCCCGACGGCATGGATCCCGGAAAGGAATCTTACGTAATTGTTGAACCCAACAATTCCGGCTTCCTCGATGATGAAATGGAAAAACATATTGAAAAAGCAGAACGGACCGCCACCATAGACTTCTATGCAGGAAATTATGCAGCCCGAAAGCTGAAATATCCCCTGCTGGTGCCTGTCTTTCCAAGGACCAAATCCCAATGGAAAGTTTACACCCATGCCCTGGACAGGGATGTGATGCATCAGAAGGACAATTCCCTCGAAAGAATCGATCAGCAGCTTGTTGAGATGTTCAACGATGCCCGCCAAAGACTAAAGGAACGCAACATCAATACGAGTAAACAGTTTCTGCTGACTGGATTTTCTGCTTCAGGAACCTTTGCCAACAGGTTCGCTGCTTTGCATCCCGGTAAGGTAGCTGCCGTTGCTGCCGGAGGACTCAATGGTCTGTTAATCCTACCCGCAGACAGCATAGATGGTAAAACATTAAACTTTCCGCTCGGAACCAATAACTTTGAGGAATTGATCGGTAAGGAATTCCGGATGGATCTGTTCAGCAGTACCCCTCAGTTTTATTTTATGGGTGAGCTGGACGACAACGACGCCATTCCCTATGACGATGCCTTCGATGATGACGAGCGTGAACTGATATATGAAATCATGGGAAAAGAGATGCAACCCGTCCGGTGGAATTATTGCCGGGAAATATACCGGGACAAAGGCATCCAGGCCACCATAAAAACCTATCCCAAACTGGGCCATGAGCATCCTGAAGAAATCAATGAGGAGATAACGGTGTTTTTCAGGGATGCAATCAATGAGAGAAAAGAAGATTAGTAGTGAGTTTTGAGTAGTGAGTCTGAGTAGCTACAGCAGTAGAGACGCAATGCTTGCGTCTCGGAGGTTCGGGGACGACTGCACGACAGCACGATGGCACGACTGCACGAAGGAAGGGAAGAGCGATGGAACGAAGGAACGACAGAGCAAAAGAACGACGGCGCGATGTGACAGATAAAGAGTTTGAAAGTTTGAGGTTTGAGGTTTGAGGTTTGACAAAGAGTTTGATGTTACGGGAAATTGTGTAGAGACATGCCTCGGCATGACTCCATGCCTGGCATGAAAGAAAACTTTTGCTACCGGCAACCCGGGACACGAGACACGAGACCCGGGACATGAGACCCGAGACACGAGATTCGGAATCCGAAACTCTTTGCACTAAGCCCCATGCCCTTAGCTCTCCGCCATATGCTTGATCAGCACCACAGCATATGCTGCAATCCCTTTTTCCTCTCCCACAAATCCCAGTTTTTCAGTGGTGGTGGCTTTTATTGAGACGGCAGAGCTGTCAACCAACCCGGAAAGATGCGCTTTCATCGATTCAATATAGGGTCCCAGTTTGGGTTTCTGTAAACATATGGTGGTATCTATATTGCCCACCTGGTAACCCCTGTCATGTAACAATTTCATTGTTTTTTCCAAAAAACGGGAACTTGCCATGCCTTTCCAGGTTGGATCGGTGTCGGGAAAGTGATGGCCAATATCGCCAAGATTGGCAGCCCCGAGAAGGGCATCACACAAGGCGTGAATCAGTACATCGCCGTCGGAATGGGCCACGCAGCCCTTTTCATGGGGGATCTTTATCCCACCAATAACCAGCTCATGGCCTTCTTCAAGCCGGTGGACATCATAACCAAAACCTATAAACATACATTATAAGATTGAAATAATTTTTTTCAAATATAAAATATTGCCTCTTCTAATGTTTCATAATCCAACCATAGAAATGACCAAATAACAAATTCCAAATCTCAAATAATACTCAAATTCCAATGATCCAAATACCTAACCCAGATAAACTGGAAATCTTAAATTCTAAAAATCTTAAATCCTAAATTATATATCGCAGGTTTTGGGCATTGAGAATTGAATATTGGAATTTATTTGTAATTTGCCTGCCTGCCGGCGAGGCAGGATGCTTGTTATTTGGAATTTCATTAGCAATATAGGATTTCCTTCACAAATTTAAAATTCCTTTCAAAGCTTAGTATACTTTTACACTTTGCCTATTCACTTTGTTGTTCCTGATTCAGTGCATCAAAATCCAGTATCAGCGTAAACCGGATGGTATTGGCCAGGGGATGATTCTGGTACCGGGGTATCAGATAGGCAAAGTCGGCCTGAAATACGTTCAGCTTGACACCCATACCAACAGTAAAATACTTCCGGTTGCCCTTGGTCTGGTGCTCATGGAAATAACCCGTCCGCACAGCAAACACATCCTGATACCAATATTCCAGCCCGACGGAATACTTGATTTCATGGAGCTCTTCTTTAATTCCTCCTGGTGCATCATAAAATGACTGCAGCATCCCCTGGGGAACAGAAACCTGTGGATCCATACCACTTAAAATGATGCGATCGCCATTATCATCCGTAACGGGATCTCCAATACTATCTACTTTATAAGCAGGAGGAGTCGGTACGAGCAACTTGTTTAAATCGGTAGTGAACATCAGTGAGTTGTATTCATCTAAATGAAAATTGAAAGCAGCTCCCATCTTCAGGGTGGTTGGAATAAAATTCTTTTTAACCGTGGTATAGGAAATTTTCGACCCAATATTCCTAATATTCAACCCGAATGAAAAATCCATGGTTTTATCCCGAATTTGTATGCCGGGATTTCGGTAGTACATGGAGACATCTGCTGCTACTGAATTTCCGGCCTTGGACTCGGTACCTCCTATATAGGCACCGCCTGTTATATCACTTCTGATGTAACGGAAAGCAATTCCTCCCGAAAATCTTTCCCCGAACCTCCTTGAATAGGCAGCATCAATGGCAAATTCATTGGGTGTATGCTGACCCTCGTAATCACCAAATTCGTTTCGAAATATGATGTCTCCCAGAGAAAAATAAAGCAGAGAACCGCTTATCACCTGTTCCCTGTCCAATCGCTGGTAACCGGTAAGATAGGCAAGATGTATGTCATCCACTAAGTTTTTCAGCCAGGGGGTATAGGATACGGAAAGGCCCATATCTTTTTCGATGAATGCATACTTGGAGGGATTCCAGTGCAACGAATTGACATCGGGAGAGGTTGCCACCCCTGCATCACCCATTGCGCCAGCCCTGGAATCAGGGGCAATGGTAAGAAAGGGCACCGAATACTTGATGGTGTTCTCAGCACCAGCCAACTCATCTATATTGATGGCTTCGTTCCCCGATTGGGAGAATGCCGTGGAAAGCCCCGTGATAAATAAAAACAAAAACAATCCAAAATTCTTCCTCATAATGTTTGTGTTAAAAAATCGACAAATTTATTGTTTTATACATAAACTCCATACGGTGATTTTCTATTTCAGTATAACCAATTTTTGAATTTTTTCAGCAGAATTACCTTCATCAGAACGGATTTTAATTTTATAAAGGTATACGCCCTTCCCGATATTATCCCCAAAATCATCCCGGCCATTCCAATGGATCGGTCCTGCGCGGAATCCATCGGTTTGGATTTCTCTGCGAATGCTTTTTACCAGCTTCCCGGAAACGGTAAAGATTTGAATCAACACATTCAGCGCTGTACCCGGATGGTTGTGCTCAAAATAAAAGGCCGTTCGTTCGGTAAAAGGATTGGGATAATTCAAAACCTTTCTGATCTGTAATTGTTTGCTTTCTGCTACCGTGAATTCGATGGATGAAGATGAAGCGTTCTCATTGATATCCCATGCTTTTAGCATCAATTCATGCTTTCCCTTTTCCAGGCCACTCATCTGGTACCTAACCTCACCCCTGCGATAGCTGTTCTTTTCAGCATTATAATATTTATTGAGCACGCGTTTTTTCCCGGGATCGTTGTCCAGCATCATAACCAGGTTGTGGCCAATCCCGGCTCCGGATACATTCACTCCGCTGCTGTCCGCCAGCTTTGCATAAAGCACCGGATCTTCATTGGTTATTCCGCCGGGTACAAAATCCTGATCGTTCATATATATCTCAATATCGGGACCCTGGTTGTCGTTTAGCTTTCTTTCGGTAAAACCTCCAATAATAAAATCCATGTAATAATCCTGAGCAAGCGTCTTTCCATCTTTACCAAAATAAAGAAGCTTTCCCCTGTCTATATCGGGAAGCACATCCTTGGTAACTATAAATTCACTGCTGAATTTACCGCCGGTTACCTTGCTGTCACCGCTAAATAACAGGTTATCTCTTGAACTGTAATTAAAAGGATCCCCCCCATCGTTGCTCAACGTGGTTTTTGATTCGGATTTATCGAATAATTTAACATTGACCGTTCCGTTAAAATCCTCTATTGGCCCGCCTTGTCCATTCACTACCTTTCCGTGCACGGTAATTTTGTCCAGGGCACGAATGGTGTCTGCAATGCGGGAATCATTGGCTATAATGGAATCGGTGCGGATATGGTACCTGCCTATAGGCATCTGTAACGCGGGATCTCCGAATAATGAAAAATTTCTTTTGTTGTTGCTGGTTCCTGTATAATTTTTTGTTAACCGCACTATATCGCCAAACCTCAAAGGCTCTCCCTGCCAGTCTTCCTCAAACACGTATTCATAGAAGGTACGGTTCAAATCATAATTCAGGCTTGCATAAACCAGGCGCGTGGTCGAAAAGAGTGCAATGCTCCCGCCATCTGGTTTTAGGAATACCTCTTCCCCTGCCGAAACAAAAGCAGGATCATCAAAGCGGGTGAACTCACAGGTAGCTGTCATGAAAAGGGGCATTTGGTCCGGATTGTTCCATTCCTTAATGTCATCCTTTGTCAGCACCCGCTCATGGGCAAGATGATGCTCCCCGCCATGGCCGGTATAATTAAACAGGAGTATGCCATTATTGATGCTCTCGTTAATTTCTCTGGATACACCGGGATACACCGATCCGGTTGCTGTATTCTCCTGTTTGTACGAATCGAAATAAACTTTTTGCACATTGAACATCGGGTAATTTCCGGCCACATACCTGGCCAGTTTATCAGCATCCCGCATGTGCAGGTTGTTGTCCTGGTCATCCGCCACAAAGGATACTTTATTGAGCCAGGCACCCCAGTTGTCTGCCTCAAGGTACCTTTTTACCTTATTCACCGCGTTGCGGGCCTCTTCATTGTTCGTCACGGGGAACCTTCCAATTCCGACGTCGATCAGACCGGAAGGCCTGCCCTCGATATTATCGGCCGTATCAAGAAGACCAAAAAAATCATCCGAAACAAAGCTCCGGGAATAATTAAACGACTGCTTGGACTGGTAGGTCATCAGGTAAGGGCTCTCCAGCACATTCCTGTTGTTATAGGTACCATCGCCAAAAAGCAACAAATACTTCAGAGAATCATCCGCGACGGAGCGATTATAGATCATTCTTACAAAATTCCTGATGGCAGATGGATCGGGCTTACCAGAGGAAAATTCATTATATACCTGCTCATCTGTGACGACAGATACTTTAAAGTTATCCACATTCTCGTGCAGCCTCGCAAGTTCCCGGGCTTCGGAAGTGTATTGTTCCTTTGTGACGATCAGCATATCCCGGGGTCCAATGCCATGCAGATTCTGGTTATCGACTGCCCCCACTACCTCAGGTTCATAATATTCGGATTGATCAAAGGCAATAAATTCCCGGTAATCGGTTCCAGCTTCTATCTTAAAACCAGCACTGTTGCCCGTTCTCTGGACTCCTTCAAGCTTACGGATCTCCCTGTTCCTGGTAACCTCCCATACTTCCAGATTTTCCGGGGCATTCCCGATATTAAACCGCACCACTTTGGGTTCATCCGGGCTTCTGTACCTGAAGTGCATCTGACCATCGGTCATTTCCAGGTTCCTGACAGCATTCACTGTAATATGGTTCAGCCATCCCTGCGCAGAAGCTGTGCCCTTTTCATAAACAACCTCAAGGGTGAATTGATCCGAGTCCGTCCGAAACTGGCCATTGCCCGATCCTGACCTGGCAAAATACCCGGTATAGTTGTAATCAACTGATGGAATTTCCAGGGAAAAGACTTCTTCTCCTTCTGAATGAACAATAAAGCTACTGGCATAAGATGAACGGGAAACGAAGTTCCCTCTGATCCTGACGAAAGAATCCGTTACCATGTTTGGGAATTCAAAGTTGAGTTCATGGGTGAGCTGCACGTTGAAATATTCTCCAACCCATTCCTGCCCTGATTTGATCAGATTTCTGTTTCTTTTTTCATGATGTATATAATCTGTGAAGGTGGTTACCTCTTCTTCCGGATCTCCTGCAGGAGGATCAAGCTCAGTGATCAGAAGGTTTTCCGGCGGATTATCCGTAATAAAATAATAACCAGATTCAGTATAGGGATGGCTTTTCCTGAGGAACATCCCTTTATCCCTGTCATATTCCCAAACATGTGAATCTCTGCCATAAAACAATACATAATCACCCTTATTGAAAACCCCGTCAGAGCCTTCGACAAACCGGATCGGAATCTGATTCAATCTGTATGGCTGGGTTGTATCATTAGATATACTTAAAACCCCGGTAGAATTTCCATAGATGCCTATATTCCCGGGCTGATCAAATCCCATGTCCTTAAGTTTGGAATGGGATAGCCTGTAAATTCCGTTTTTGTCCAGACGCATCTTTACCCAACGGCCACTCGACAAAACAGAAGTCTGAACATCTTCTTTGACACGAGACTTCCTTCTGGATTTTAACGTGGTTTGGGCAGGTTCCAGTGATATTCCAAAATCTACCAGTTTTTCTATAGTCCCGCTCACCGGATTTTTTCTTAAAGGGACAAAACTTACCTGGACAAAAGGTTTATTCCGGTCGAACTGCAAACCGGCCTGCACCTGGATCTTTTCCTCCAGGGAATTTTTCGCTTCCTGGTTCAACGCCGATATTTCGGATACCTCTGTGAATTGTTTGTTGACCAGTTTCACGGAATAATTCATGGCATTATTCAAAGGGATGAGCTCGTAATAATAAGGAAGCAGGGTTTGGCTGTTAAAATACCTGGCTTCTTCAAAATGAAGATAATCCCCCGAAATGATGTTGTTTTTATCGAGATACTGATGATATTGCCTGGAAGGTTTCCACTCAAGCTTTCTTTCCAAAATTTCGCCTTGAGATTGAGCGGTAAGGGGTAGCAAAACAATACAAAAAACGACAACCGGGCAGATGCTTCTCATGAAAAAGACATTTCAAAAAATAATGATGGATTCGAACACGTTAAAATTAAAATTAATTAAACGGAACATTCGCATTTATATTTTGAATTTCCCATGTATTTTTGGGATTTCAATTGATCATCCTTCATGAAGAAAATCATTCCCATCATTATCATCTTCGGATTTTGTTCCAGTGCCCTTTCACAGGATATTCATTTTTCTCATTTGAATCACTCACGGCTTTTTATCAACCCCGGATTTGCCGGAAGTGAGAAGATCTCCAACCTATCAGTCAGCCACAGGAATTTAAGCCCTACCAACTTTGGAAATTACATAACTTACCGGGTGTCCTACAATCAATTCTTTGATTTTATAAACGGCGGACTGGGGCTTCAGTTTATCAGGGATAACCAGGGAAGTGGCGCCATCAACCGGACTTACCTGAGTGGCATTTATTCATACCGGATAAGGCTGCAAAAAAACCTGATTCTCACTCCTGCCCTTGAGATGAAATATGGAATGTATTCACTGGAGACAAAAGACCTGGTCTTCCCGGAGATGTTCAACAAAACGCAATGGAGCATTACAGGACCACCCCCGGTGGAATCACTTGTCAGATCATCCAGCTATCTTGAATTCAATACCGGTGCTGTATTACGTTACATAAACGAATACCTCCGCACCTACAGGGACTTCACGATTGGCGTGGCTGTCCATCATCTTAACAAACCCACCTCCTTGCTGAACAATGAAAGCAGGATCAGGAGAAAATATTCAGCCTACTTTGATATAGAAATCTTCTTAAACCGCCTGGATACCTATCAATCTTCAACTTTACTGATCCCCTCATTTTTTTTCTACCAGCAATGGAACACCAATCTTTTTCAATACGGCACTTACCTGAAATATAAAAATTTTATGTTGGGCGGATTTGTCAGACACAATTCAGGTTTCCGCTTCCTTACCCCCACATTTCAGGTTGGGCTGGCTTACGATGATTTCAACGTAAGCTACTCCTATGATGCTGGATTCCTGAACTATAAAAAAGTTTCTGTAATTTCGGGAGCCCATGAAGTAACCTTATCGGTAAATTTTAGTATAAAGGGGATAAGTGAGCAATAATTTTTTTAGAATGATGTTTTAATTATTGCGTTTCAGCTCAAATAATTTAGAGGACACGGTTTTAGCTTAACCATTGAAAATTAATATATTTGAAGTTCTAAATAAAAATAGCTTGAATTATGAAATTAACGCTCAAGATCCCTTCTCTTTTTCTTCTAGGTATGTTAGGAATACTTGTTATTGCTGGTTGCGGTTCGCAAAGCGATGGACTTGGTAGTGTATCACCCACTACGGGTTGGAATTACAATGATCCTGAAAATGGTGGTTTCGAAGTGGTTACAGAATATGAACAGCAACCCGGCCCGGGGCTTGTTTATATTGAAGGAGGTACCTTCACCATGGGCAGGACCCAGGAAGATTTAATGTTCAAGTGGGATAAGGAACCCAGAAGGGTTACGGTTTCTTCATTTTATATGGACCAGACTGAAATCAGGAATGTGGATTACAGGGAATACCTCAACTGGTTGGAAAGGGTTTTTGTTGACCAGCCGGAAGTTTATGAGAACGCCCTTCCCGATACGCTGGTATGGAGAGATGAAATGGCTTACAATGAGCCTTATGTAGAATATTATTTCCGTCATCCGGCATACAATAACTATCCGGTTGTTGGTGTAACCTGGGTTCAGGCCAGCGATTACTGTGTATGGAGAACCGACCGGGTGAATGAGATGAGACTTGTAGAAGAAGGCATACTTGAATTGAACACAGACCAGATGGGCCGGGAAAACTTCAACACAGAAGCCTACCTGGCAGGCAAGTACGAAGGAGTGGTTAATCAAAACCTTCCCGCTTTGGATCCCAACAAAGATACCAGAAGGGTAAGGATGTCTGATGGTATCCTGCTCCCCCAATACAGACTCCCGACAGAAGCTGAATGGGAATATGCAGCACTGGGCTATATTGGTAATACCTACGAAGAAAATGTTTATCAGAGACGGATGTATCCCTGGGACGGCCATAATGTCAGAAACCCCAACAAGAAGAACAGGGGCCAGATGATGGCAAACTTCAAGCGTGGCAAAGGTGATATGATGGGTGTCGCAGGAAACCTTAATGATAATGCCAGCATTACTGCACCTGTCAACTCTTTCTGGCCCAATGACTACGGACTGTATTGCATGGCAGGTAATGTGAATGAATGGGTTCAGGATGTTTACCGTCCTTCCTCACATAAACTGGTGAGTGATTTCCGGCCATTCAGGGGAAATGTTTTCCAGGAATATGTTAGAAATGAAGATGGAAGCATTGCAGCAAGAAATGAACTTGGCAGAATCCCGAGAGATACCATTACAGCAGAAGATGCAGCAGGAAGGAGAAATTACTCCAAAGGAGACTACAGAAATTACAAGGAAGGCGATTTGCGCTCCAGAATAGACTATAACAGTGAAGAAGGAAGGGAAGAAAACAGTACGCAACAGATGTACACGGAAGAAACTTCACTGATAACAGATCAGTCAAGAGTTTATAAAGGCGGTTCATGGAATGACCGGGCTTATTGGCTGAATCCGGCCACACGCCGCTTCCTGGATCAAAACCGTGCAACCAACGATATCGGTTTCCGCTGTGCAATGACGCACGTAGGCAGCCCGGGAGGAGTGCAAAAGTAATTCAAGATATTTTTTAGCAGAAGCTCAAAAACCCCATTGCAAAATGGGGTTTTTTTATTTATTTTAATTCCCATGGATCTTATAGAAATTTACAAACGATTCCTTTCCTGTTCATCCATAACAATGGACAGTCGTGATGTGCCGGACCAATCCCTGTTTTTTGCCCTGAAAGGTGAAAACTTCAACGGCAACCGGTTTGCTGAAGAAGCAATTCGCAAGGGAGCAAATTATGCACTTGTGGATGAAGCACAATACGCACTGGATGACCGGTATATCCTTGTAGATGATGTGCTTTCAACCATGCAGCAGCTTGCCACCCATCACAGAGAGCATCTGGATGTAAACATCATCGGCATTACCGGGAGCAACGGGAAAACAACCACCAAAGAGATCATCACACAGATCCTGGCCAAAAAATACCACACGATTTCCACGCAAAAGAATTACAACAACCACATCGGTGTGCCTTTTACATTGCTTAAAATGAACACAAGCCACCAGGTAGCGGTCATTGAAATGGGCGCCAATCACCCTGGTGAAATCAGGTTTCTGTGTGAGCTGGCACGGCCGGATTTCGGAATGATCACAAACATAGGAAAAGCGCATCTCGAAGGGTTCGGATCCTTTGAAGGGGTGATCAGGACAAAAAATGAAATGTACGAATATATAGATACCCGGAATGGTACCCTGTTTTATAACTCAGACAATGACTTGCTGAAAGATCTTCTGAAGGACAGATCATGCAAAAAGATCGACTACGGAACCAGTGAAAACGCTTATTGCTCAGGGGAGATCGTAAGCTCCAACCCCTTTCTTACCCTTCGCATCAAGGAATTTCCTCCTGTAAGATCAAACCTGATCGGCAATTATAATTTTGAGAACCTCATGGCCGGCGCATGTATTGGTAAATATTTCGATGTGCCTGCCAACCGGATAGCTGAAGCCATAGCTTCATACACACCTGATAACAACCGCTCACAAGTGGTTCAAAAAGCAACCAACGAGATCATACTGGACGCTTATAACGCCAATCCTACCAGTATGAAACTGGCCATTGATAATTTTTTCAAACTCCAGAGAAAAAATAAAGCTTTAATCCTGGGCGATATGTTTGAACTGGGTGAATATAGCGATAAGGAGCACAAAAACATAATTGAAGTGGTAAGGCAGTACAAATTTTCATCCGTGTTTTATATAGGGCCCATGTTCAGTGCGAACACCACCGGCGGGGAGCATACCTTTGAGTCAACAGGGGAATTTATCACCTGGCTCAAAAAGAATCCCCTGGCAGATTACACCATCTTAATCAAAGGATCAAGGGGCATGGAGCTGGAAAAGGTCCTCGATTATCTCTAACCTGAGTTGTTCATCAATAATTCCGGCGCTAAATTCGGGATATATTACCACTTCCCTGTTTTAAACAGTCAATACAACACTTTATACTGAAACGCAAATGATTTTTTCGGAAAAAGAATCTGTTCCCAAAGCTGAATTCTTTATGAAATAAATAATAAATTTGCCGGTCATTCATTATTCAAATAAAAAATGCGGAAATACAAACATATATTTTTTGATCTCGACCGTACCATTTGGGATTTTGAAGCCAATGCACGGGAAGCATTTCAGGAAATTTATACCAAACATCAACTTTCCCGCATTTTTCCCGACTTTGAAACTTTTCATTCAACTTACAGGAAGCACAATGCCCAGCTTTGGGAAAAGTTCCGAAACGGGGAAATCAAAAAGGAAGACCTGAAGTACATCCGATTTCATTTGACCCTCAAGGAATTTGGAAAAGATGATCTGAACCTGTCCAAGCAGCTCGGAGAAGATTATATGAACTTCAGCGCACAGAAAACCCATCTTTTTCCCGACTCTCACGAGGTATTATCCTATTTAAAGGATAAATACCACCTGTATATTATTACCAACGGGTTTCACGAGGTTCAGTTAAAAAAGATCAAGAACAGCGACCTGAAAAAATATTTCCGGAGGATCATCACTTCTGAAATAGCAGGTGTTCAGAAACCCCATGAGGATATTTTCCGTTATGCTTTAAATGAGGCAAATGCAAAAAAAGAGGAAGCCATCATGGTGGGTGATGATATTGAAGGGGATATCAAAGGGGCAAAAGCCATTGGGCTGGACCAGGTATTTTTCAACCCCCGTGGAATAACACATTATGTAGAACCTACTTTTGAGGTGCAATCACTGAAGGAACTGAAAAAGATTTTCTGAAACTAAAAAGGTGCTTCTTCATCAAATCCGGTATTGCTGCCCAAATCAGAGGATCCCCCATCGTTCCCCTGATCGCTGTCCTCTTCGTTCATTCGGGATCCGATAATCATGGAACCTGAATTATCTTCCTCCTCGATATTGCCAAGGGAATCCTCACTAAGCTCCTCAAATTTAGCCAATTCTTCCCTGAATTTAAGATGGATATCAGCCAGTGCGCCATTCCGGTGCTTGGCCAGGATGATCTCGGCAATGCCAATCAAAGAGTTTCCATAGGCATCTTCTGTTATCCCGTACCTTTCAGGCCGGTGGATAAACAATACCATATCAGCATCCTGTTCAATGGCTCCGGATTCACGCAGATCGGAAAGCTGGGGCCGCTTTTCGCCGGAGCGCAACTCAACCGACCGGTTCAACTGGGATAAAGCTATAATCGGGATATTCAATTCCTTGGAAATTCCTTTCAGAGATCGTGATATAACACTTACTTCCTGCTCACGGTTGCCTCTCTGATCGGACGGACCGCTCATCAATTGCAGGTAGTCGACAAAAACCGCCTCTACATTGTACTGATCTTTCAGCCTGCGGCATTTCGACCGGAGCTCAAAGATAGAGATGGCCGGAGTATCATCAATATAAATGGGAGCATTCACCAGGTTCTTGATCTTATGCTCCAATTGATCCCATTCTTTATGGCTGAGGTTGCCGTTGCGGATCTTTTCAGAAGATAGTTCCGTTTCACTGATGATTAAACGGTTAACAAGCTGCAGGGAGCTCATCTCCAGTGAGAATATTCCCACCGACCGGTTGTGTTCAACAGCCATATTCCTGGCCATGGTCAGCGTAAAGGCAGTTTTACCCATAGAAGGCCGGGCTGCAACAATAACAAGGTCTGAATTTTGCCAGCCGGATGTAACCCGGTCCAGTTTGGTAAAACCCGAAGGCACCCCGCTTAATCCATCCTCCTTTTTCGAAGCCTCCTCTATCTGATCTATGGCTTGCTGAATCAATACATTAAGCTTGGATGTCTCTTTCTTGATGTTTGACTCGGTGACCTGGAAAAGCTGGGATTCCGAGAAATCAATCAAATCATTAACATCCACGGAATCGTCATAGGCTTTAGACTGTATCTCGCTGGCTACACGTATCAGCTCGCGCTGAATATATTTTTGTGCTATGATCCGGGCATGGTATTCAATATGTGCCGCAGTGGCTACCTTACTGGTTAGTTGCGTGATGTATACCGGTCCACCAACTTCTTCCAGCTCTCCATTCTTTCTTAACTCTTCTGTAACTGTTAATATATCGATGGGTTGCATGTTTTGGGAAAGATCCAGTATGGACCTGTATATTTTTTGATGTGCCTCCTTGTAAAAACTCTCCGGTGCAAGGATGTCCATCACCGAGACAATGGCATCCTTTTCCAGCATGATCGCACCCAGTACAGCCTCTTCCAGGTCGACCGCCTGTGGAGGTTTCTTACCATAATCCAAAGCTTCTTCTATGAAATTTGACCTGTAACCTTTATTTTTGTTGTCAGCCATGGCACATAAAAATTTTGGGACACCAAAGGTAACAATAGTTACTTCATTTTATTCATCTGAAACGATTATATTATCAAATGATTATTAACGACGAATGTTAACAGCTTGTTAACAAAATACGAGCAAAAAAAGACCCTTTTAAAAACAATTTGGCATGATCCTTTTCCCCAATGCAAAAATCAACATAGGACTCTATATCACTGAAAAACGCGCAGATGGATACCACAACCTGGAAACCATTTTCTATCCGGTTCCACTGACTGATATACTTGAAATACAGAAACTTCATACCAGTCAGCGAATATTCAACAATACGGGTGTTCAGCTCCCGGGATCCGGGGAGGAAAATCTCTGTTACAAAGCATACCAGCTGATCCGGCAAAATTACACCATCCCGGAAATCAATATCCACCTCCACAAGATCATACCTTACGGCTCCGGCCTGGGCGGGGGATCCTCGGATGCTTCATTCACCCTTAAAGCGCTTGACCAGCTTTTTCAATTAAACCTCGGTAGCGAGAAGCTTAAAACCCTCGCAGAACAGCTTGGCAGTGACTGTCCGTTTTTTATCGATAACACTCCTTCTTTTGCATGGGAAAAGGGCAACCTGTATGAACCGATCAATCTTTCAATCAAAGGGCTATACATTTTACTGGTGGTCCCTGACATCCAAATTGACACCAGAACCGCCTACCAGGGAGTCACACCCAGGAAAAGAGACAAAGCTCTAAAAGACGTGGTATTGAATGAACCTGTTGAAAAATGGCACCAACTGGTAACCAATGATTTTGAAAGCCACATAATGAACCTCTATCCTTTGTTAAAACAAATAAAACATCAGTTGGTTGAGAAAGGTGCTTTATTTACCTCCCTTTCGGGCAGCGGGTCTGCGATTTTTGGTATATTCAGAGAAAAGCCTGATCCAGGAGAGGAACTGAACAAGCATTTCACCTGGGTTGAAGAGTTGAAATATTAGGGGGAGATTTATGTTTCATTTGATGCCCCTTGATTGACCAGAACTTTTTACTGCTTTTCATAAATAGCGGTTACTTCATATGAAGTTCCGCTTCCGTCATCTACCTGATAACGCCAGTCTATGTTTCTGTAATCATCTGTTATTGTTCCACTCCCCGATTTTATTATATAGGTTGTAATATTTGTAATTTTCTGGTTATTTGGATCAATAATTATCCGCTGTCCTTCAACAGTTGCACTAACTTCGTCGTTAGACTCATAAAAATTGGAAATAAAAATTTTCGAACTATCCTGATTTGAAATGGAGATGGTCACATAATAAGTTGTTTTACCATATTGAGGATCCTTTTCACGAACCTGCCAACTTCCTTCTAGAGATTTTATCAACTCTGTATCGGTCCTTTCCTGTTCACAGGCAACACTCACCATCACCAATATGAGAAGCAAGGAATAAACAATCCCTGTAGCGGTTTTCCGGGTCATTTACTTGTTGACGTATTTGCTGATTTTATTAAAAAGAAGCTCGATATCAATGGGTTTGGTAATGTAATCGGTGCATCCGGATTCGAAGCATTTTGCCCTGTCCTCAGGCATGGCATGAGCCGTTTGAGCAATAATGGGAATATCCGTGTTGAATTCTCTTATTTTCAGGGTAACTTCCTGTCCGTCCATGATGGGCAATTGAACATCCATCAATATGAGGTCTATATGATCATTTTGCTTTACCAGGTTCAGCGCATCCTGTCCGTTTTCGGCAACCACTAATTTTGCCTGGGTTTCCGTCAATATTGTATAAAGAAATCGCATGCTCAGGGGATCATCTTCAACAATAAGAATGGTTACATTGTGCCAGTTGATGACTTTATCAGGCTGGTTTTTGTTTTGGGTGGTTTTTCCTTTGATCATCATACCTTTTTAAATTAAAAAAACGAATATCTGTATGATCCCCCGCTAAATCCAGAGTCAATCGTCATTATGCCTGTCATATAGATAACAAATCAAACGGCATAAATTTTCATCCATTCATTCATTACAAATATCAATTTTATTACGAAATTAATCAAAAATATTTACACTTTTTTTTAATCCAGGGTTACAATTCTATTAAATTTTTTTTCACAAATCAGTATTTCTTCTCCGTCTAAGAATTAACTATTTTCGTCAAAATAGACATAGAAGAATTGCATTATCCATTAAATTTGCCGGATAATGTTACAAAATTAACGTGGGTTATAATGAAAAAATCAATCTTTGTAATATCTCTGCTTCTTCTTTTAGGGTGTACATTAAAAGGAGCCCCAAAAGGGTTTAGCGAAAGACACCTTCATTTTAGCCACGGACAGATTCGTCCGAAGGCTTTACCCGGGAGCTATCAGCAGCTTAAGCACCAAATGCTCCGGCTGACCAATGAAAAGAAACAGCTTCCAATCTTTAATTTCAGAAGAGGAACGGATTTTACCATGCTCTATGTAGCCGGGGGATTACTGGCAGCTACATCCACATTCGTGTTTTTAAACGGGTATAAAAGTGAGCAGGGGTATTTTTCGGAATCCAACACCGGTGTTATTATAGGGGGAGGATTTTCTACAACGCTTTTCATTACCAAATTCTTTATAGATAAAACAAGGTGACGGCATAGCTGAACAATTCCCATTTCTCAGAAAAATTCAGAACAATAAAAAAGGGGGACGTTGTATCCCCCTTATATCATGTATTTTATGTAAAAAATTATTAAGTTCCGAAGCTAATACCTACACCTTTGGCATTTTTTACCAGATCGGAATCTTCTTCCACGTATTTGTGCTGGCTGATTACCTCTTTTAATGGAACTGAGGTTATGTGCGGATGCTGGTATGAAACCATTTCACCAAACTTACCTTCCAGCACCATTTCAAAAGCTTTCACTCCGAACTGAGTAGCCAGTACCCTGTCATAAGCCAGGGGAACTCCACCTCTCTGCAGATGTCCCAGTACTGTACTCCTTATATCATAGGGGCATCCGGCTTCCTTCAACTCATCAACCAGTCGTGCGCCAGCTCCGCTATACTTAACATTGGCATACCCAACTTCACCGGTTTCTTCTTTTGACTTATCTCCGTGTTTGGGCATAGCACCTTCGGCTATAACAATAATTACAAAGCCGCGGTCCTTTCTGAACCTGGAATTGATCCGCTCCATTACCTTATCAATGTCATAAGGAATTTCAGGAATCAAACATATCTCAGCACCTCCAGCAACAGAAGAGTTCAGGGCGATCCAGCCGGTGTCCCGGCCCATCACTTCCAGAACAAATACCCGGTTATGGCTTGCAGCCGTAGTAACCAGTTTGTCTACCGATTCAGTGGCTATCTGAACTGCTGTCTGGTAACCAAAGGTAGAATCGGTAGCGGAGAGGTCATTGTCAATGGTTTTTGGAACACCGATCACATTCAGACCTTTCTCGGTAAGGGCTTGAGAGATCCTTTGCGAACCGTCGCCACCGATGTTGATAACAGCATCAACTCCCATATATTGCAATTTACGTACCATTTCGTCCGACCGGTCCACTGCACTCCACGTTCCATCAGTGTTCTTAACAGGCCACGCAAAAGGGCCGCCTTTATTTGTAGTTTCCAGGATGGTACCACCCTGAAAATGGATTCCTGAAACGGTATGTTCGTCCAAAACTTTAACTTCACTAGGCTCCCATAAAATACCATTAAATGCCTGCACACTTCCTAAAACTTCCCAGTCTCTTTCCTTTGAGGCTCTTTTTACAACAGCCCTGATAACAGCATTCAAACCCGGGCAATCACCTCCAGCAGTGGCTAATAAAACTCTATTCATAAAGCTTCCAATTAAATTTTATCTGATTCAACATAAAAACGCTGAGCAAAACTAGTAAACAATAATAAAAAAAAGAAAAATTCCTCTTTTATTTGATGAAATTAAAATGACTTTACATAAAATCCAAATGACAGGAATTTAGAACTTAACACGACCCAACCCCAATTCCCTACTCCTATCGACTCTTCATGCCGGCAAATTTTATCCAATTTTTAAGACGGACAGCACCATGCTGTTATTTTGTATACCTTATTATCTACTGAAGTTTTGGAGGTGCAAGAATAAAAAAGAACATAAAAATGCACAAGTATTTTTTACATTTGTGAAGCATAACATATTTCATGAATGAATTCCTGATATGATCAACAGGCAATTACTCAATCCCAGCAGCATCGTGGTTGTAGGTGGTTCGAATAACCTGCAAAAGCCGGGTGGCAAAGTATTAAAAAATCTTCTCGACGGCCATTTTAAAGGTGACCTTTATGTGGCCAATCCGAAAGAAGAAGAGGTACAGGGAATACGAGCCCATAAAAATACAGAGGATCTGCCCGAAGTGGAACTGGCAATCATTGCAGTTGCAGCTAAGCTTTGTCCGGAGATTGTTCGCATGCTGGCCAGGGAAAAAGGCAGCCGGGCATTTATCATCCTTTCGGCGGGATTTAGTGAGGAAAGCGAAGCAGGCGCAAAGCTGGAAAAAGAAGTACGGGATATTGCAGATGAAGTGAATGGATCACTCATCGGCCCAAATTGCATTGGCGTGCTTAACCCAAATTATAACGGGGTTTTCACCACTCCCATTCCAAAACTTGAAGCCCATGGTATAGATTTTATTTCCGGCTCCGGTGCGACGGCGGTATTTATCATGGAATCAGGCATACCAAAGGGTCTTACCTTTGCGAATGTGTTTTCAGTAGGAAACAGTGCTCAAATCGGGGTGGAAGATATACTGAAACATATGGATGAAAATTTTGACCCTGAAAACAGCCCGAAGGTAAAGCTTCTTTATATTGAAAGCATTGAGCGTCCTCAGATGTTGCTCAAACACGCCGCCTCCCTAATCCGCAAAGGCTGTAAAATTGCAGCCATCAAGTCCGGTGCCTCGGATGCGGGCAGCAGGGCAGCCTCTTCCCATACAGGAGCCCTTTCCAGCCCGGATATAGCGGTTGAAGCTCTGTTCAGAAAAGCCGGCATTGTTCGATGCAACGGACGTGAAGAACTTACCACGGTAGCTTCCATTTTTATGCATCCGGAGATGCAGGGTAAAAACCTGGCGATTATAACCCATGCAGGCGGACCGGCAGTGATGCTCACCGATGTATTATCCCATAACGGGCTGGAAATCCCCCCGATTGAAGGTCCTGAAAGCGAAGAATTGCGGGAAGAATTGTATCCCGGATCCTCTGTTGCAAATCCCATTGATTTCCTGGCTACCGGAACAGCCGAACAGCTTGGCAAAATCATAGATTATTGCAATGAAAAATTCCACAACATCGACGGGATGGCGGTCATATTTGGCAGCCCCGGACTTTTTCCGGTTTACGAAGTTTACGATGTACTCGATGAAAAGATGAGGTATATTAAAAAACCCATATATCCCATTCTTCCTTCAATAATTAATGCCAGGGATGAGATTGATCATTTCATCGAAAAAGGCAGGATCAATTTCCCCGATGAAGTATTGTTCGGCAGGGCCCTGGCCAAAGTCTGCAACACTCCCCGGCCGTCCCCTATACAAAAGCAGACCGCTAATACAGACACCGGGACCATTCGGAACATCATCAATCTTTCAGATAACGGGTACCTGCCTCCCGACCGGGTCAGCAAACTGCTGGATGCGGCAGGGATAAAGAGGGCAGGAGAAGCCACTGTCACCAACCGTGAAGAAGCAATGAAAGAAGCAGAGCGCATCGGCTTCCCCCTGGTCATGAAGGTAATTGGGCCCTTACATAAATCAGATGTGGATGGCATCGCGCTGAATGTTTCCGGGAAAGAAGAAGCAGGCCGGGAGTTTGACAGGATGATCGACATAAAAGATACAACCGGTATACTTATACAACCGATGCTCACTGGAACAGAGATATTCATTGGAGCCAAAAGAGAACAAAAATTCGGACATATGGTGCTCTGCGGAATCGGTGGAATATTCATCGAAGTACTGAAAGACATAAGTTACGCGCTCGCACCCATTGATAATCATGAAGCCAGGCGGATGATCCAAAGCCTCAAGGGATACGGGCTCATAAAAGGGACCCGCGGACAGGAGAGCGTTAATGAAGATGCATTTGCGGAAGCCATCACAAGGATATCAGCATTGGTACAGGAGGCCCCCGAAATTATCGAAATGGATCTCAACCCCCTGATGGGAAACAGCAAGGCGGTTACAGCAGTAGATGCCAGAATAAAAATAGAGAAACAGGATACTCAATGAGATGGCGCGGAAAAAAATTATCCCGCTCAGAAATCACATTAATCATACTGCTCATTGTGGTGCTGATCGCCGTATTGTTTAGATGGGATGAAGTGACCCAGGGAATCATCAGGGGTTGGGAAAGGTTTAATCCCATACACTGGTTCAGAAAATAAAAAAAATCCTGCGCCAAAAATACTGAACATCAGATAAATTATGAGACCTGACATTTCTCATTGCTTTACTCATCATTTTTTAGCAATTTTAATCTTTATTTCAAAAGGAAATTTTCACCGGGTTTAATGAGAATTTCCCTGAAATGCTTCAGCAAAGTCAATAAACGATATGGAAAAAATCGGTATATTCTACGGGCCGGCGGGGGGATCATCAACCGAGCGGGTAGCCCGAAAAGTAGCTGACCAGATTGGAGTAGCCAGTGCGGACCTGGTGCCCGTTAAAAATGCGACTGCTAACGACCTGGAAAAGTATACCAACATCATTTTTGGAATATCCACCATTGGTAAGGAAACCTGGGACGGAGACAACCCTCCTGCCGACTGGGACCGGTTCAGGATGGAGCTTGAGAAAACAGATCTGGAAAGCAAAGTAGTGGCCATGTTCAGCCTTGGTGACCACATTACCTATCCCCGGCATTTTGTAGATGCCCTGGGCATGCTTGCAGAGATATTATTCCCCAAAAAAGTTAAAATTGTGGGATATGTTGATCCCGATGAATACGAATTTGAGGAATCACGTGGAATATATAATGGCAAATTTATTGGTTTGCCCATTGATGAAGATTTTGAAGCCCATTTAACCGATGAAAGAATTCGGAAATGGCTGGACAAAATTTTGCCTTTGTTCGAATAAACTGGGATACAGGGAAAGGCAGGTCTGTAAACCTGTCTTTTTTCATTTTGGTTAAATGGCTTTAAGGTGAGATAATAAAAAATAATAACAAAAATAAACATATATGAATCCGACCACACAGACACCCATCGATTATCAGGTTGTTAACAAAATGATCAGGAAATGCGGGCTGGAGTCGATTGGCAAAGCCTCAATCAGGGACGTCGTCAAGCTGGTGAATGAAATTGAAAAGTATACCGGAGAAAAATTCATCCGGATGGAAATGGGTGTTCCCGGGTTGGAACCTCCCGAGATTGCCATCGAGGGGGAAATCAAGGCACTGAAAAATGGTGTGGCATCAAAATATCCGATGATAGATGGTATAGAACCACTTAAAAATGAAATATCCCGTTTCATAAAAAATTTCATGAATCTTTCGGTCAATCCGGAAAATTGTCTGCCCACAGTCGGGGCCATGCAGGCTTCTTTTGCCGGGTTTATGGTTTCATGCAGACGGGATCCTGAAAAGGACACCACTCTTTTTATTGATCCGGGTTTCCCCGTCCAGAAGGAACAGCACAGGGTACTCGGTCTGAAATATGAAAATTTTGATGTATACAACTATCGTGGAGACAGGCTCAGGGATAAACTGGAGTCCTATCTTAAAAAGGGCAATATATCAACCATCATCTATTCCAATCCCAACAATCCTTCCTGGATTTGTCTTAACGAAAAAGAGTTGAAAACAATCGGCGAGCTGGCTACAAAATATGATGTGGTGGTGCTTGAAGACCTGGCTTATTTTGGAATGGATTTCCGCCACGACATCTCCACGCCGGGAGAACCACCCTATCAGCCAACTGTAGCCAATTATACAGATAACTATGTGTTGCTGATATCCTCATCTAAATCATTCAGCCTTGCCGGAGAACGCATTGGTATGATGGCCATTTCCGATTCACTGTTTCAAAGGAAATTCCCGGGATTAAAACGATTTTTTCCCACAGAGCAATTTGGCTATTCCATGACCCATGGAGCCCTGTACACCCTCTCAGCAGGTGCCAATCATTCTGCCCAGCATGGATTGGTGGAAATCCTCAGGGCCGTTAATGAAGGGAAATACAACTTTATTGAAGGGGTCAGGGAATATGCAGAAAGGGCAAAAGTTATGAAGAGACTTTTCCAGAAGTACGGGTTTAACCTGGTATATTCCAAAGATGAAGATCAACCTCTGAGTGATGGCTTTTACTTCACCATTTCGTTTCCCGGGATGGAAGGACATGAATTGCTGGCAGAACTTATATATTACGGAATCAGTGCCATAACACTGGACATCACCGGCAGCGAGCGCACTGAAGGTCTGCGGGCATGTGTTTCGCAAGTGAGCATGGACCAGATGGATGACCTGGAATACCGTTTAAAAAGGTTCCAGGAAGACCATTTAAAATCAGTTTAAATAAAAAGAATATCAATGGAATTCTTAATAACGTGTTAGAAAACAGGTTATGTTTAAAAACAAGTGTGAGAATTTCTGTCTAAATATTATTATCTTTGAAATGCAATCGAATGTATAAACAATAAAACTCAATATAATGGCTAAAGTTACCGGAAGAATCGTAGTAGATAAAGAGCGATGCAAGGGATGCGGCGTATGCCTTCCTGCCTGCCCTTTCGATGTCATTGAGCTGGCAGGGGAAGTCAACGGGAAAGGCTTTCATTACGCCTACATGAAAAATCCTGAAGCATGCACAGGATGCATGAATTGTGCTCTGGTATGTCCTGATGCAGTGATCAAGGTATACAGAACAAAAGTAACCGTATAGCAAATGATAAAAATTTCATAATAATGGGAGACTTAAGATTAATGAAAGGCAACGAAGCGATAGCTGAAGCAGCTATTCGTGCAGGTGCCGATGGTTATTTTGGATACCCCATCACCCCGCAATCGGAGGTCATTGAATACCTGGCTGCACAGCAACCTGAAGAAAGAACCGGCATGGTCATGCTTCAGGCAGAAAGTGAAATTGCCGCCATCAATATGGTTTACGGGGCTGCCGGCTGTGGAAAAAAGGTTATGACTTCCTCATCAAGCCCTGGAATCAGTCTCAAACAGGAAGGACTTACCTATATAGCCGGCGCAGAACTCCCATGCCTGGTATTGAATGTAGTGCGGGGCGGACCGGGGCTGGGAACCATACAACCTTCCCAGTCCGATTATTTCCAGAGTGTTAAAGGCGGGGGTCATGGCGATTATCATCTGATTGTACTGGCCCCTTCTTCTGTCCAGGAAATGTATGATTTTGTTGAGACGGGCTTCGACCTGGCATTCAAATACAGAAATCCCGTTATGATCCTTTCCGATGGAGCCATTGGCCAGATGATGGAGAAGGTGGAGATCGGAGAACAAAAACCAAGACTCACGGAAGAAGAGATTAAGGAAAAATATCCATGGGCCACCACCGGAAAAACGAAGAACAGGGAAAAGAACGTCATAACTTCACTGGAACTGGATTCCAGTCGGATGGAAGAGTTTAACAGGAAACTGATAGAAAAGTACAGGCAGATCGAAGAGAATGAGGTGCGATACGAAGAGATCCAGTGTGAAGATGCAGAGTACCTAATGGTGGCATATGGCACCTCGGCAAGAATCTGTGAGAAAAGCGTGCAACTGGCCAGGGAAGAAGGACTGAAGGTTGGTCTGCTGAGGCCCATCACCCTCTTCCCCTTTCCCAATCAACGGCTCTATGAGCTGGCAGACCAGGTAAAAGGTATGCTCTCCGTTGAGATGAGCGCAGGCCAGATGGTGGAAGATGTCAGACTGGCGGTTAATGGCAAAGTTCCCGTAGAATATTATGGCCGCATGGGAGGCATTATACCTTCAACAGAAGAGGCCCTTGAGGCTCTGAAACAAAAAATTACAGGAGGTGAATAAAATGGATCAACAACAAGTTAAAACCGAAGATATAATTAAACAGGAAAACCTGGTATTCGACCGGACCCAACTTTTAACAGACAGGGTGTTTCATTATTGCCCGGGATGTGGACATGGTGTTGTGCATCGGTTGATCATGGAGGTAGTTGAAGAGCTGGGCATCCAGGAAAAGACGATCGGGGTTGCACCTGTAGGCTGTTCAGTTCTGGCCTATCACTACATGGATATTGACATGCAGGAAGCAGCCCACGGAAGGGCACCTGCCGTGGCAACAGGCATAAAAAGGACTATGCCCGGGAAATACGTGTTTACTTACCAGGGTGACGGCGACCTCGCTGCCATCGGCACTGCAGAGACCATCCACTCCTGCAACCGCGGTGAAAACATTACCATCATATTTGTCAATAATGGAATTTACGGCATGACCGGCGGACAGATGGCTCCAACAACCCTGGAAAACATGAAATCATCTACAACCCCATATGGAAGAAATGTAAAACAAATGGGCAACCCGCTGAAAATAACCGAACTGGTAGCTCAACTTCCGGGTACCTGTTACGTAAGCCGGCAGGCAGTATACAAACCTGCTTACGTAAGAAAAGCCAAAAAAGCCATCAAAAAGGCTTTCGAATATCAAAAGCAGGAAATGGGCTTGTCATTCATAGAAATTGTTTCCAACTGCAATTCGGGTTGGAAAATGACACCAAATGACGCCAACCAGTGGCTGGAAGAAAACATGCTCCCGTTTTATCCGCTCGGTGACCTGAAAGCACCTGAAAACAAGTAACGATAATTTGTACAACAGCATAAATTGTATAACAATGAATGAAGAAATCATAATAGCCGGATTTGGCGGACAGGGAGTGCTTTCCATGGGAAAAATACTGTGCTACGCCGGTATTGTGCAGGGTAAAGAAGTAACCTGGATGCCCTCCTACGGCCCGGAAATGCGCGGTGGAACAGCCAACGTAACCGTGATCATCAGCGATGAAAGGATCAGCTCCCCCATCCTGACCAAATTCGACACCGCCATCATCCTCAACCAGCAATCCATGGACAAGTTTGAAAAAGATGTAAAACCGGGAGGCTATCTCATCTATGATGGCAATGGCATCACCAGGCACCCGGAACGTACTGACATCAACATTTACAGGGTTGATGCCGCTGCTGAAGCAGCCAAAATGGAAACCAACAAAACGTTTAACATGATCGTGCTTGGTGGTTTCCTGAAGGTTAAACCCATCGTAGAATTGGAAAATGCCGTGGAAGGACTCAAAAAGTCCCTCCCGGAACGCTATCACCACCTGATCCCGGTAAATGAAAGGGCCATTTACCGTGGAACCGAAATCATACGTGAGATCAGAAAAGCCCGGGTGGAAGCCTGATAAAAAAACCAACATATCCTGAAAGGCTGTATCTTTTGCCGGTTTTACCGTAAGATACAGCCTTTTTTATTGTTGCTGCACCACCCTATACCTTCAAGGGTTATTTTAACCCTAATTCCTGTGATTCAATATTTTCAAAGGGGCATTAATAAAAATGCACTTAAGATGAATAATGTTTAAATCAAATTTATACCTTTGAAAGATTTTCTCTTTAGGCAAATCAAACACCTGGCAAAGTGATTACTTAATAATAAATCGGTTGTTTTATTTAAATCAATGTAAAGATGAACAGTTACAAAATTCTCAACAGAAAAATCATCATTGGTACCAACGGGAGATTGTGTGATACTTCTTCAGAGGTAATTGAGAGTAAACTTTTTAATGAAATCATAAGCAAAGGTATCAAAAAACTGTGCGACAAGAATTCGATCTACACCCAAAAGCTCGATATAAAACATACCGATGAACAAATAAAAAAGATGGTAGAGATTTTTGAATTGCTCTCTAAAAATCATATATCCATTGTAAGAAATATCCGCCCGGATGCGGATAATTTACTGAAATATCCAACAGAGCTGAACAACATTCTCAATTTTCTTTACAACT
>Ga0207797_1000030_pt1 | contig 87266 bp, 48 predicted proteins | sample PRCRCaboRojoPR_6_FD_187275 | JGI IMG/M metagenome (GOLD analysis project Ga0207797, IMG submission 187275) | Marine sediment microbial community from Cabo Rojo, Puerto Rico - PR CR 10% Liquid 1 (SPAdes) | ecosystem: Environmental > Aquatic > Marine > Coastal > Sediment | place: Cabo Rojo, Puerto...
CGGTGGTGGTGTACCGATAGGCGTAGTCGTAGATCCCTACCGCCTCCGGGAGGAGCTGGCCCTGGAACTCGTCGTTGTTGCCGGAGTCCACATTGAAATCCGCGTCAACCCAGATCCAGTCCGGGTTGCCCGTGGGGTCGGACCCGTCAGGCCCGTAGCCCACCTGGGCGGCCAGGCCCGCCGTCGGACCCGGCTGGCTCGTGTGCCCGTCGATCCAGACCTGACCGTAGATCGGCTCGGTGGGATCGAGGGCGCTGATGGTGTGGTCGATGGCGGGCGGCCACTGGAGGTTCGCCCAGCCGATGACCAAGTGGGGCAGCGCCTCCGCCTCGTTGGAGCGGCCGCTCTCGTTCCCCGCTGCATCCACGGCGGTGACCACGTAGTAGTACAACCGCCCGTTCTGCACGGTATCGTCCGTGTACCGCGTCCCTGAGAGCGCCCCATCGGTCAGCCGCTCGTACCCTCCGCCGCTGACGGGGCTGCGGTAGACGTGAGAGCCCGCGGCATCCGGCACGACCTCCCACGCCAGCTCGACGATGGCGTCGCCCTCCGCGGCGGTCAGGCCCGCCGGCGCTTCTGGCGGCGTCAGGTCGACGCCGGGCGGGGTGATGAGGATGGCGCCCCAGCGCCCGGCAACGTTGAGGCTGATCTGACCGCCGATCACGGTATAGGTGTCGCCGTTCAGCGCGTCGGTCAGCACCGTCCCTTCCGGGACGTAGCCCGTCAGGTCTATCGTCAGGTCGTGAGCCACCGTGTCCCGGTTAACGGCCACCACCGCCGCGCCGGTCTCATCCTTCCGCCCGTAGGCGTACGTCCCGTGGTCGTTGTGGGTGTAGAGCCGGTCGAAGCTCCCGGTGCGCAGGAAGGTATGTCCATTCCGCAGGCCAATCAGGGCCCGGTAGTGGGCCAGCATGTCCGCGTCCTTGTCGTCCCAGGGGAAGGGCCGCCGGTCGTCGGGATCCGTGTCGCCCGTCATGCCCACCTCGTCGCCGTAGTAGACGGTCGGCGCGCCGGGCAGCGTCATCTGCACGATGGCCAGCAGCTTCAGCTTCGCCTTCCCCTCGGCCACGTTGGCGGCGTCGAACTCCTTCTCCTCCCGGTTCCTCTCCCCGGGCGTCAGGGACCAGAGAATGCGCTGGGTGTCGTGCGTTCCCACCAGGTTCATAGCCGTCTCGAAGGCCGGCGGTGGGTAGTCCTCCTGAATCGAGTGGAGGATGCTGTTGAACTGGTCGGGATTGAGGTCGCGGATGAAACCCTGGTTCGGATCGCTCGTGTCGCCGTTGACGAAGCCGATCAGAGCGCGGCGGAAGCGGTAGTTCATCGTCGTGTCGAACTCGTCGCCCAGGATCCAGGGGCTGGCGTCGTCCCAGATCTCGCCGAGGATGACGGCATCGGGATTGGCGGACTTGACCCGCGGGCGGAATTCCTCCCAGAAGTCGTGGCTCTTATCCGGCGCCACGTCGAGCCGCCAGCCGGCCCCGCCCAGCTTCATCCACCAGCGGGCCACGCTGTGGTCGCGGCCGTAGATGAAGTCCCGTACCTCTTCGATCTCCGTCAGCACCGGTAGGGAGTCGAAGCCCCACCAGGAGTTGTAGTCATCGGGCCAGTTGTAGAAGGTGTACCAGTCGTAGAAGCGCGAGTCCTGGCTCTCGTAGGCACCCTCGGTCGGGTAGCGGGAGTAGCGGTCGAAGTAGAGGCTGTCGGACGACGTGTGGTTGAAGACGCCGTCGAGGATGATGTGAATCCCTCTCTGCCGCGCCTGGTACACCAATCGCAGGTAGTCGAAATAGGTGCCCAGATAGGGGTCGATGCGGTAGTAGTCCGTGGTATCGTAAAGGTGGTTCGAGGGCGCCATGAAGATCGGGTTGAGGTAGAGGGCGGTAACGCCCAGATCCTCCAGATAGTCCAGCTTCTCGGTGACGCCTCTGAGGTCGCCGCCGAAGAAATCCCGCCCCAGCGGCTGCTCCTCGCAGGGGACGTCGACGTAGTTGCGGCAGTACCCCTCGGGCAGTTCGCCCCACCCCTTCTTGACGACCCGGTTCTCGTAGACTGTCGGATGCCACGGCCGGGCGTCGTTTCGCCGGCGGCCGTTGTAGAAGCGGTCGGGGAAAATCTGGTAGACGACAGCGTTCTTCATCCAATCCGGCGTCTCGAAGCCCGACTCGTAGACATCGATCTGAAAGCCGTAGTCCGGCGAGTCGTCGTAGGCCGTGCCCCAGCCTCCGTCGAAGAGCTCGTCGTCCTCGTAGAAGTCCTCGTCAGAGCCGTCGCGTACGATGAAGCGGTAGTAGAGGACGGTCGGCGCGTCCTGCGCCGGGATCGTCGCCTGCCAGTAGTCGTAGCCGTAGGGCGGCTCGCCGGTGGTGGCGACCAGCTCCATCGGGTAGAGGGTCTGGGCCTCCGCCGCCGTGCTCCAGACGCGAAGCGTGACGTCGCTCACGTCGTTGTGGAAGGTGCGGAAGCGGATTGTCACCGGCGTGCCGGTGGTCACGGCGCCCCAGGGCACGCGGTAGAGGTCATCCCGCGAGTTGTGGCCCAGTCCGTCCCACCAGATGTTGTCGTCGAGGGCTGGAGTGGGGGGCACCGGCTCCACCTCCACCCTGACCCGGCCGGCCAAGGCATCGACCGTGAAGGTCACAGTCTGATCCGATTCGATGGTCTCGAAAGCCGCGTTGGCCGCGTTGACGCTGCGCCCATCGGCCCCGACGGCGTCCCAGCTTCCGGTCTTGACCGCCTTGTACTCGTGGCTGCCAGGGTTGGAGACAGCAGTGCTGAACTCGTACAGGCCGCCGCCGAGAGGTGCCATGGCCGTGGCCGGGTTCGCGTTGTCCCACCCCTGCCAATCGCCCACGGCGGTCCAGGCACCGGAGTCGGTGCTCACGCCGATGATGTTCGTCGTGGGCAGCCAGCCATCGTCGCGGACGTTGGTGTCGAACGTGATGGTGACCGTCTCGTCGGTCGTCGTGGTCTCCAACCAGCTGTTGCCGGAGCCTGGATAGCCGGTGGACCAATCATCGGTGGCGACCTTGAACTCGTACCGCCCCGCCGTGTTGATGATCATCTGCGCGGTGTAAACCCCGTCGCCGGCCGCGGCGTCGCCGTGGGTGCCGTCGTCCACCATGGGGTTATCCAGCCCCCAACCGTTGAAGTCGCCGCGGGCGTACCAGCTCGGAGCCGGGAAGAGGGCGAAGGCCGAGAGCGTGGTCGTGTCGCCGCTCCAATCGGGGTCCGTGTAAGCGACATTGGGATCGCTGGGGACCGTGTCCTGAGCGTGGCCGTCCCCGCCGGTGGTGAAGAGCTCCAAGGCAATACGGGTCGGATTGCCCAGGGCCGCCTTCGGCACGCGGTACTCGATCCAATCTTGGGCGGGACCGTAGCCCTGCGCTCCACCCTGGGAGACGAGGGTGTCGTAGCTCCAACCGGAGCCGTCCCAATGGTTGAGCTGGACGTCCTCGAGCACGTCGTTGTCCGCGTGCCAGACGTAGAGCGTGTGCTCCGGCAGGTGCGCGGAGACGGCGTCCACGGCGCGCCCCCATGGATCACTGGTCGCTCCGGAGCCATCTACCTGGTCGGTGTCGAGGTAGATGCCATACGTCATGCCCCAGGTGGAGGCGGTGGCGTCGAAGCCGATGTAGACGCTGTCGGCATCCTCGACGACGTAGAGACCCTGCAGGTCGAGGTTCGGCTCGCTCATATCGCCGGCTGGGTCGCTGGCAAGAGGTTCTCCCCAGGCATCCTCCTTGACGCCGTCAATGACGATGCCGGACTGGGCTGTCGGTGCGGCCGCTGAAGGCATCGCGCCCACCAGCAGGGCTGCGATGGTCAGAACGAAAAGGAGACTCCGTATCTTCCTATCTGTCCTCATCCCGCTTTCCCTCCAATCACGGTGCTCTGCCAAGACGAATGTGCTGACACTGCAGTGCTCAGGGTGGGATATGGGGCATAAACGCCACCTCCTCCGATGCGGCTGTTCATCCTCTACCGAACAAGGGCAGAGGTCAGTAGTGAGAAGAGCGCTCCATACTGAGGTGTTTTGAGGCCGCCAGTGCCATCTCCTCAGAGCAGATCTCGATCTATCAAGGGGGTGTGGAGGCTAGAAACGTCGTGACCGCGAAGCGGCTTGGCGTCTTCTCGCGGCCCGTCTGGTAGGCGCTTTCCTCGATTATAGCAGAACAACGCGTGCAGGTCAACGAGACCATGCTATTTGCAGCTTCGCGAGGCTGAGCAAACCCACGTGCAGACGTGGGACTGTCCTCGACTTCTCCCCGCCGCGTGGTAGAATACCGGCCTCAGAGCGGCCACCTGTGCGGTGCACCGGACGACGCTGGAGGCCCTCTCTATCCCAACGGGGGCCGAGCAGAGCGAGGGACGTATGTCATTTTTTGCTTTTCTTCTCGAGGCGGTCGCCATCTCCCTATCGGGCGTCATGGCCCCCGGCCCCATCACCTCTGTCGTAGTGGGGAAAGGGAGTGAATCCCCCCACGCCGGCGCTCTCGTGGCGGTCGGCCACGGAATCGTGGAGCTGCCTCTGGTGGTTGCGGTCTTCTACGGCGTGGGTCGCCTGCTGGAGCTTCCCTACACGCAGGCCGTGATCGCCCTGGTCGGCGGGTTCTTCCTGCTCTGGATGGGTGTGGGTATGCTGCGCAGCCTGCGGCGGGCCCAGGTTCAAGATGCGCACTCGACGCACCCGCCCGTCATCTCCGGGATCCTCCTCAGCGTGGGAAATCCGTACTTTCTCGTCTGGTGGGCGACGGTGGGGGCGGCGCTGATCGCCCGGTCGGTGCGCTTCGGCTTCGGGGGGTTCCTCGCCTTCGGGCTGGCGCATTGGACGTGCGACCTGCTGTGGGACTATGGGTTGTCTGCCATCGCCTTCAAGGGAGGCCAGGTCTTCGGAGCTCGGTTCCAGCGGGGCATTTCCCTCCTGTGCGGAGTGGGCTTGCTCTTCTTTGGAGCCCGGTTCGTCCTCGACGGGGCGCTGACGCTACTGAGGTAGGAAGACAGGCACTCCGATCGGTGCAGCGAAGCAAAATCGAAGACCCTGCCGCATGCGAGCGCTCACATGCTTCTACCCCGCCGCGTTCCCAACGCTTACTCGAGACGGGCTACTGCATCAAAAGTGGGCTTGAGACGCGGATAGAGCGCGCGATACTCCGGGTATAGGCTGTCGTAGAGCGCGGCCTGGTCACGGCGCGGTTCCGTCGTGTCCACCACCCGGACGGTCTCCCGGCAGGCCTCGCCCACCGCAGTCCAGGCGCGGGCACCGACGCCGGCCAGGAGGGCAGCGCCGTAGCTGGCCCCCTCCGTCACGTTTACCCGCGCCAGGGGTACGTCCAGGATGTCCGAGAGGATCTGCCGCCACAACTCGCTTCTCGCCCCTCCGCCGGAAACTCGCACCTGATCGACCGCCTCCAGGCCGGCCTGGCGCATCAGCTCCATATTATCCCGCAGCCCGAAGCCGACGCCCTCCAGCACGGCACGGGTCATATGGCCGCGGGTGTGGCGGAGGGTCAGTCCGACGAAGGCCCCACGGGCCAGGGGGTCGGGATGGGGAGTACGCTCACCGGTCAGGTAGGGCAGGAACAGGAGTCCCTCCGCTCCGGCCGGTACGTCAGCCGCCGACGCGGCGACGTCATCGTAAGAGTGGCCGCGCATCAGCGTGTCCCGGTACCAGCGCAAAGAGCCCGCCGCCGACAACATGACACCCATCAGGTGCCAGCCCCCGCCTCCGCTGGGCGGCAGGGCGTGACAGAACGCGTGCAGACGTCCCTCGGGTTCGATGATCGGTTCATCCACCGGCGCGAAGACGACGCCCGACGTCCCCAGTGTGACGGCGATGACGCCAGACTCCACAGCCCCCACCCCGACAGCCTGCGCCGCCTGATCACCTCCGCCGGCCACCACCGGCACCCCGGCTGCAAGGCCCGTCGCCTCAGCTGCCTCATCGCTGACCGCGGCTGTCACTTCGGGGCCTTCGTGCGGCTCCGGGAGCCAGTCCGCCGGGATGTCCAGCGCCTCGAGAACCTCTCTGCTCCATCCACGCTTCCGCACGTCGAACAACAGAGTCCCCGCTGCGCCGGCCTTGTCGGTGGCGTATTCGCCCGTCAGTCGGTAGCGCACGTAGTCTTTGGGCAGCAGCATCTGGGCGATCCGCCCGTAGATCTCCGGCTCGTGCTCCCGCACCCAAAGCACCTTCGGGGCGGTGAAACCGGTCAGAGCGGGATTGCCCGTCACGGCCAGCAGCCGGTCGGCACCGACGGAGCGCGTGATCTCCTCGCATTCGCGGGAGGTGCGCTGATCGTTCCAGAGAATGGCCGGCCGCAAGACACTACCAGCGTCATCCAGGAGGACGAGGCCGTGCATCTGGCCCGTGAGCCCTACGGCACGCACCTCGTCTCCGCTGAGGTTCGCCTCCTTCAGAGCTTTCCGGATGCTGCTGACCGTGCCGGTCCACCAGTCCGCCGGATCCTGCTCCGACCAGAGAGGGCGGGGCGTGTTGAGAGGGTATGGGCTGACACCCTGCCCCAGGACCTGGCCCTCTTCCCCGATCAGCAGGACCTTGGCGCCCGTGGTCGACACGTCAATTCCCAAAAGAGCCATCACCGACACCCCCTAGCGTGCACCCAGCAGCAGCTCGACCGTCAGTTGATCCGGGCGTTCGTAAGCAAGCCCGCGCTGGCCCAGCGCCTCTCGGTCGACGTCACGTTCCTTGAGGGCAGCAGCTCTGGCCGCCGCGTATGCCCCCTGGTGCTGGGCCATCTCCTCATCCTCGGCCTGGATCTCTGAGACAAGGGCCGCTGGCTACGACGCCGGAACAGCTCGGCCCGCTTCAATCGACACCCGGAGCCGGACCCGGCAAGCACCGGTGGACGGCTCCTCGACACAGTCGAGGCTGACCGTGGTAAGAAGGTCAGCTGTTTGTCACGGACTCTCTGCAGCCGGATTCTCAATCCCCCAGCGTCACCTGGGCCAATGCACGGTTCAGCGCGGGGATGGTGGGCGGCTTCGTCAACATCAGGTCCACGTCGGCCGGCACATCCCGTTCCGCGCTGAGACGGACGCCCCAGCCGGTCAGTAGGATCACCGGTGTCTCGGGCGCCTCGCTCTTCACCCCGCGGGCCACCTGCCGCCCGCTGACGAACGGCATGCCCAGGTCCGTGATCACCACGTCGAACGGCTTGCCGCGCTGCCGTGCCGCCCGGAACGCACTCAAACCTGACTCTCCACCGTCGGCCAGGGTCACGGTGTGCCCCTCCCGCTCCAGCGTCTTCTGAAGCGCCTCCCGCAACAGCAGCTCGTCGTCCACCACGAGAACCCTCAGCGGAGCCAGCGGCCCAATTGGCTCCTCGACACCCTCCTCCGCGACCAACTCACGCACCGGGAAGAGCAGCCGCATCGTCGTGCCCTCGCCCGGGGCGCTCTCTACCTGGACGTCTCCACCGTGCCGCTGCATCGTGCCGTAGACCATCGCTAGTCCCATCCCGCTCCCACGCTCGCCCTTTGTGGAGAAGAACGGCTCGAAGCAGCGGCTCAGAATCTCCTCATCCATACCGATCCCGGTGTCGCTGACCTCCACGATCACACGGTCCGGTGGGCCAATCGCTGCCCGGGTGCGCAGCGCCAGCGTGCCGCCATTGGGCATGGCGTCCACGGCGTTGAGGATCAGGTTCGTCACCGCCTGCCGGATCTCTCCCTCGGCCCCGGCCACCGGCGGCAGATCCTCCGCCAGATCGATCTCCAGGTGAATGGTCACGCCCCGTTCCTGCGGCACGTCGCGCCAGCGCGGCCGCGTCAGCTCCATCGCCTCCCGCACCGCCCGGTTCAACGCCACCCGAACGAGGTTCTCTTCCTCCCGCTCGCGGTAGAACTCGCGCATGCGGCCAACCGTCCCCTCGACGTCGCTAACCGCCGTCTCGATTGTGTGCAGGTAGCTGGCAACCTGATCGTCGAGATCCGCTTCCCGGGCGATGAGGGAGGTATAGAGGGGTACAGGCGAGATCGCGTTGTTGATGTCGTGGGCGATGCCCGAGGCCATCTCCCCTAACGCTCGCAGCCGTTCCTGGCGCATCATCGTCCGCTGCGATTGACGCAGGTCGTCGTACGCCGCCTGGAGGTTCTGGTGGAGTTGGGCCTGGCGCACAGCCAAAGCAACGTGTTTGCTCAGGCCCTCCAGGAAGGCGATCTCCTTCCTGTTGAAGGCGTTCGGCTCCTTCCGCCCGCTCACGAGGACGCCCAGCAAGCTGCCCTCCGCCATCAGGGGCACCACCACGGCCGAGCGCACGTCGGGATGGCCCACCAGTGGCTTGAGTACCGGCGCATCTAGCGCTGTTAGGTCGGGTACATATCGCGACCCATCCGCTGAAGCTCGTCCAGCAAACTCGGACGGAACTGGCAAGCAGCGCGGCAAGCCAGACCGATCCAGAACGCAGCGACTCCGGTCGCCAGCAGAAGCTAGCGTCAGATCGTCTCCCTCTCGGAGCCAGACGGTAGCCAAGTCCGAGAAGTGCTCCTCCAACCGCTTCACCGCCACCTGCAGAATGCTGTCCAGATCGTCCCGGGCCGTCATGCTGCGGGTAACCCGGTTGAGCAGACTGAGGCGCTCCAGCTGTCGCTCCAGGGCATCCTCGGCCCGCTTGCGCTGCTCGATCTCCCGCTGGGCCTGCTCGAAGAGACGCGCGTTGTCAATGGCGACCGCCGCCTGACGGGCGAACGCCTGCAGCTGCGCAGCGCTGGTTTCGTCGTAGACCTCCACGTCTCTGTGATCGACGGACATGACGCCGACCGCTTCTCCGCCCACCATAAGCGGCACGCCAATCCAAGACCGGACATAGTCCGTACTCCCCCGCTGACGGAAACGGTCGTCGGCCTGCGCGTCATCCAGGATCACCGGCCGCCCGCGCCTCAGCATCCGGCTGGTCAGCGGGTCATTCTCCACCCGGAAAGAAAGCTGCGAGACGCGCTCAGGCTCGGGGTGGCCTCTGGCGGCAGCCAGCTCCGCCGTCCCATCGGTCAGGAAGAAGATCGAGGCACTGTCGTACGGGAGAACCTGCTGTAGTCGTTCCAGGACCAGGACGAGGACCTGGTCCAGGTCCAAGGTGGAGGAGATGGCCCTGTCGATCTCCAGCAGGGCTTCCATATGCCGCACGTAACGATCAACCTCGCCCTCCGCCCGTTTCCGTTCAGCGATCTCCTCCTGGGCCTGCTGATAGAGCCGGGCATTCCGGATCGCGATGGCAGCCTGTGTGGCGAAGAGGCTCAGTAACTCGGCGTCGTCCCGCGAGAAGGTACAGGAGGCCCCACCTTCCGTCGTCAGCACACCCAGGAACTCATCGCCCCAGCGGATCGGCACCCCCACGACGGAGACGATGGGAAGGCCCTCGAACTGGGATGATTGACCCGACCACGCTCGGTAATCGTCTACAATCAGCGGCTCGCCCGTCTCCCAGACTTTGCCGGACAGACCCTCGCCGCGCCGCAGCATACTGCCGAGCGGTACGCCCTCTCGCCCAATGGCAGTGACGAACTCCAGCAGCTCCTGGTCGGGGCGGTAAACATAGAGTCCTCCAGCAACGCCATCCAGCAGCTTTATCGCCTGGGATACGACGGAGTCGAGCAGCGCCTCAAGATCCAGTTGCGCGGTGATGTCCAGTTCGACCCGCCGCAGGGCCTCCAGCTGCGCAGCATGCTGCTGGACCTCCCCGTACAGCCGGGCGTTCTCGACAGCGATGGCTGCGTGATTGGCGAACAAGGTCAGCAGCTCGAGATCGTCGGGGGTGAAGCGTCTCGTCTCCACGTCGTGGAGAACGTTGATCACGCCGGTCACCTCGCCCTGCCAGATCATAGGTGCACTGATGACGGCCGTGAACGGCTGCTCCTCCTCGTACACAGCGGCCCGCCTGTCCCAGGACCGGTAATCGTCAATGATCAACGGCTTCCCGCGCTCAGCCACGGTGCCGGCCGCTCCCTCGCCGTAATCAAGCACCGTCCCACGGTAATCGCTGAGCGTGTTATGGCTGACCACGCAGCGCACCTCTTCTCGCTCCGGATTGGACAAGTACATCCCGCCCCGTGGAGCGTCCAGGAGATGGGCAGCCCGTTCCACGATGGTATGAAGCAAGGTGGGCAGGTCTCGGCGGGCTGTGATGTCGAGCACGTTTGCCTGGAGCGAAGCCAACTCCTCCGCCCGCCGACGGAGCGCCTCTTCCTTCTTTGCGTTCTCCAGAGCAATGGCCGTCTGGTTGGCAAAGGCCAGGACGGCCGGTACGTCGACCTCCTTCAAATCAGTGCCGCTGACCATCAACAGGCCGTAAGCCTCATCATCCACCATCAGTGAAGCCGTGATGGACTGCTCCAGCCCCACGAGAGACGCAAGCCGCCGAGCCAGCGGCTGCAGAGGTTCCGGCAGGCCACCGGCCATGAAATCGGCCGTCGGGTCGTTGAAGGAGGCTCCGCCCTCGCTGAGGAGCCGGCTGAAGATGGGAGCCCGCGACAGCGGGAGCCGGTACGTCTGGGCCGATAGCCCAGTCAGCTTCTCTGCCGCCCGCAGGAGTTTTGGCCGGAGGGTGACATAGTCAAGGTTCAGGTGCTGCCGATCCTCGGTCAAGCGAAACACGATCACCTCATAGCCCAGGCCAGTCACCTTGTGACCAACGGTCTCGTAAACCTCATCGGGAGTACGGGCACGCTGCACGGCCTCGGCCGCCTGGCTGAGGGCCAGGAGGAGCCGATGGCTATGAGCCGTCTCTTCCTGCAGACGGCGGAGGGTCTGCTTCGAGCGCTGAAGTTCCGTCACGTCACGGATGGTGCCTTGAAACCCGATGACGGCACCCTCTTCGTCCTCGACAGCCACAGAGGTGACCAGGGCTTGGATGACGCTCCCGTCACGCTTCTGCAGATCGATGGGATACCCCTTCGCGAAACCCTGCCGTTGAATGGTTCGGATGTGCGCTTCTCTATCGGCAGGATCCACGTAGAGATCCTCGATGGGCACTTGCTGCAGCTGCTCTCGGCTGTTGTAGCCGAACAGGTCAACAGCAGCCTCGTTGAAATCGACCCAACGACCGTCCTTCGTGGTGATGAAGGCAGCATCCACGGACGTCCGCAGGAGGTCGTGGTACCGCTGCTCTGGATCGGGGGCTATCTCTTGGATGCTCTCGGCATCTCCGACGCGACGCAACGCTGGTCCGACTCCTTCCTAGAAGCCACACGGGGAATCCGCTCGGTGACGCCCCGCATCGCTGCTCAGAGCACAAGGGCGTGTCTACGGATACGAGATCACTGGGGTTGCCGTGCGGTTCTCATCGACATCGAACACCGAATCGATCAGGTACCTGGGAGAGCCACTGTCACTGCATAGGACGCGGGTCGCTTCCGAAAGCGAAGAAACCACACCGATGGCAGAAATCCAGTCATCCGCTGGCCAGGACTGCCACCTCTTGTGCACCTCTCAAATACTGGTCAATCCTGCATCCGACCCGCCCCGACACAGCGTCGACCAGATCTCGCTTTCATGATAGTCTCTACTGAGGACAGCGCAAGTCGAGGCACGCCCCACCGCCGCCGCGCTGCGCCAACCCTGGGACGCCCCGTCTCCGTCATTCCCATCGGAACGAAGTGAGGGCCCTCACTTCGCCCCAACCCTAACCTATTTCAACAGGTTTGCCGTATCAACCAGTTCATTCAACGGGCTTGACTCGACGCTATCCTGACTCCCGACCCGCCCCTTCGCCGTCCTCCCCGAGCGTCACCTGGGCCAACGCACGGTTTAGCGCGGGGATCGTGGGCGGCTTGGTCATCATCAGGTCTACGTCGGCCGGCACATCCTGTTCTGCGCTGAGACGGACGCCCCAGCCGGTCAGTAGGATCACCGGTGTCTCGGGCGCCTCCTTCTTCACGGTACGCGCCACCTGGCGGCCGCTGACGAACGGCATGCCCAGGTCCGTGATCACTACGTCGAACGGCTTGCCGCGCTGCCGTGCCGCCCGGAACCGCCTCAGGCCCGACTCACCCCCATCCGCTAGCTCTACGCGGTGCCCCTCCCGCTCCAGCGCCTCCTGAAGCGCCTCCCGCAAAAGCAGCTCATCGTCCACGCACAGGATCCGCAGCGGGCTCGGGGGAGCGACGGGTTGCTCGACGCCCTCCTCCGCGACCAGTTCGCGCACCGGGAAGAGGAGGCGCATCGTGGTGCCTTCGCCGAGGACACTTTCCACCTGAACGTCCCCGCCCTGCCGCTGCATCGTCCCATAGACCATGGCCAGCCCCATCCCGCTTCCTCGCTCTCCCTTGGTGGAGAAAAACGGCTCGAAGCAGCGTTCCTGGGTCTCCTCGTCCATACCGATTCCCGTGTCAATCACCTCCACCACGACCCGGGCAGGTGCCCGCTTCCTGGCGCGCGTGCGCAGGGTCAGCGTCCCGCCGTGGGGCATGGCATCCACGGCATTGAGGATCAAGTTCGTCACCGCCTGGCGGATCTCCCCCTCCGTGCCCGTCACTGGCGGTAGATCGTCCGCAAGGTCTTTTTCCAGGCGGATGGTGACTCCCCGCTCCTGGGGAAGGTCGCGCCAGCGGGGGCGGGTCAGCTCGATCGCTTCTCGGACCGTCTTGTTAACCTCCAGCTGCGCCAGATCCTCATCCTCACGTTCGCGGTAGAACTGGCGCATGCGCCCCACAGTCTCCTCAACGTCGCTGACCGCCATTTCGATGGTGTGCAAGTAGCTGGCGGCCCCCTCATCCAGATCCGTCTCTCTGGCGATGAGGGCCGTGTAGAGAGGGACGGGCGAAATCGCGTTGTTGATGTCGTGGGCAATGCCGGAGGCCATCTCGCCCAACGCCCGGAGCCGCTGTTGACGCATCATGGCGCGCTGGGTCTGACGCAGATCATCGTAGGCCGCCTGAAGGTTCTGATGGAGCTGCGCCTGATGGACGGCCACGGCGATGTGCTTACTCAGCCCCTCCAGGAAGCTGACCTCTTTGCTGTTGAAAGCATCCGGCTCCCGCCGCGCGCTGGCGATCATCCCCAGCACCCGATCCTCAATGCTGAGGGGAGCCACCACGAAGGAACGCACGTCGTACGCCTCCATCAGACGGTCGAGAGCGAGGATACCCAGGGAGGTTCCGTCGCGTATGTAGGCCACCTCGCCCCGGAATAGGAAATGGCGAAGCTCCGCCATCTCCCGGGGAATAGACACCTGGTCGGGGATGGGGGGCGCATCTGAACGTCGATCTTGGGCCCCCACGGCGACCAGTGAAAAGACGTCGCTGTCGCCGTCGCGGAGCCAGAGCGAGTTGAGGCCCTCGAAGCCAGTCTCCAGGCGCCGCGCCACCACGCTGAGAATGCTGTCCAAGTCGTGACGGGCCGTGACGGCACGGGTGATCTCGTTGAGGAGACTGACGTGCCGCAGCTGGCGCTCCAGCGCCTCCTCCGCCTGCTTTCGCTGGGCGATCTCACACTGGGCCTGCTCAAAGAGCTGGGCGTTGTCGATGGCGACGGCCGCCTGGCGAGCAAACATCTGGAGTTGTGCGGCGCTCGTTTCATCGTAGATGCCTGCCTTTCGGTGATCGATAGTCATAAGCCCCACCGGCGCGCCCCCCACGACCAAGGGGACGCCGATCCAGGAGCGAACGTACCCGGATCCGCCGCGCTCGCGGAAGCGCTCATCCGCCTGGGCATCGGCCAGGATCAAGGGCTGCTCCCGATCCAGCATCCGCCGGGCAAGGAGATCGTGCTCCACCTCGAAGGCCGTCTCCAGAGCACCCCTTGGGTCCGGATGCCCCTTCGCCGCGACCAGCTCGGCCGTCCCGTCGGAGAGAAGGAAGATAGAGGCGCTGTCGAAGGGGAGCACCTCGTCCAGCTTGCCCAGGACTAGATCGAGTACCTGGTCCAGATCGAGGGTGGAGGAGATCGCCCGGTCGATCTCCAGGAGGGCCTCAATCTGCTTCGAATGCCTCCGGATCTCCTCCTCCGTCCGCTTCCGTGCGCTGATATCCAGGAGAGAGGCCACACTCTTCCTTGTCCCTGGGATCGTGTTGATGGTGAGGAGAATGTCTTTGACATCACCATCATAATCGATGAGGTGGAACTCGTACTGGGCCGGAGCTGCGTCGGGATTCCGAAGGCGCAGTCGGCTATACTCTCGCATCCTCTCGCGGTCCTCGGGCGCCACGAAGTCGATCCACTTCATCTTGCCTTCAATGTCCTCCCTGGAATACCCAGAGAGCCTGACAGCTTCGGCGTTGACCAGGGATATCGTCATGTCCGGCTCGATAATGATGGTGGCTGTGCCCGTGGTCTCAAAAACCGTCCGGTACCGCTCTTCGCTCTCCCGGAGATCCTTCTCCATCTTCTTCCGCTCGGTGACATCCTCCAGCATACCGACCGCGAACTCCGGCTCGCCGGCAGCGTCTCGAACCAGCGAACCAGTGAGACGCCCCCAGATGACGCTCCCCTCCTTACAGATGTAGCGTTTCTCGATCCGGTAGGCGTCGCGCTCGCCGGTCATCAACTCCTGGAAACGGCGGGTGTCAGTACTAACATCGTCCGGATGGGTCAGTTCTACGAAGCGCGTGCCGCGCAGCTCCCCGGCGCTGTAGCCGAGGATCTCCTGGAGAGCCGCGTTGCTCTCACGGAGGCGCCCGTCCATGTCGACGACAGCCATACCGATAGCGGCATCCTCGAACGTGGCTCGAAAGCGAGCCTCGCTGGCACGGAGCGCCTCCTCTACCTCTCTCCGCTCTGTTACGTCGGTCAGGATCCCGCGCACGCCCCGGAATTCGCCCTGAGAGAAGGAGGGACGGCTGTGGGCACTTATCCAGCGGACGCGCCCGCGGCGAGTCAGGATCCGATACTCGTTAACCTCCTCATCGCCCTGAGCGATGTCGGCGAACCGTTCGCGGGCCCGCTGCCGGTCCTCTGCATGCATGAACCGGTCGAAAGGTTCCCCGATCACGCTCTCAACACCGTAACCGGTCAGGTCCTCGACAGCGGGACTGATGTACGTCACGATGCCGTTCTCGTCGACCGAGTAGATGACTTCGTTGATCTCCTCGATCAGACGACGATACCTCTCCTCAGCTTCTGTCAGGGCCTTCTGCGCCCGCGCCCGCTCGGTGACGTCTCTGACGATGTTCAGAAGATGCGTCCGCCCCCGGTAGTCGAACGTCGCAAGGCGAACGTCGACCTGGATCGTGCTGCCGTCCTTACGGATGGTCTTCGCCTCGGTCTGGAGCTCCTCTTCGTAAGGGATCCTTTCGACAAATGCGTCGAACCGATCGTGATAGCTGGGATGCACGAGATCCTTAGGATTCATCTGGAGAAGCTCTTTCCGCGAGTAGCCATAAAGCTCGCTGGCGGCCGGATTGGCATCGACGATCGTGCCGTCCGTGCGAAGCACGATAATGGCGTCCGTCGAGGCGTCGAAGATGCCCCGGTACTGCTCCTCGCTCTCCCGCAGCCGCCTGTTGGTGGTTCGAACGCTGTTGAGAGCGCGTTCCAGGCTCCGAGCTGAAGCCCAGGATACAAGGGCCAGGAGGAAAAAGCCCAACATAGCCGGCACATTCGGAACGGGCTGCCCGACGACGAGCATGCCCATAGCGCCGATGACAGCGGACGAGAGGCCCGCCGCGACGAAGCTGGCCCACGGTTTCAGCAGCACGCTGGCCGTGAGAATGGGGATCGTGAAGATCAGCAAGCCTCGTCCACTGACGACGTGCCGTGGGACATCGGAGACGGCGGCGAGTCCGATTAGGAGTAGAATGAAGAGAGCCGCGGCCGTCTCGCCGGAGACGTGGCGGCTGATCAGATAGACGAGCCCTGCGCCGACGAGGATAGACACAGCACCACCCGCGAGCCGTAGCAGCTCCCCGGCCGCTCCGGCGATGCCCAGCGGCACCGTCACCGCCAGCAGCACCAGCGCAACGGCGGCGCTCAACGCCACGGCCAGCAGCATGACATTCAGCAGCTTTCGGCGCCGGATGTCCTCAGGATCCAGCTCGGAGACATCGAGCGCGAGCAGGGGCTCATTCCTCCTCTCGATCATAGAATCGACAGACCTCGCTGCTCGGCGGGTCGCGTCTCTGCTGTTCCCGAGACAGCCGCCCTCAGCATCGCTCGGTACACGTGGCGTCTTCCTGCCGCACCGACCGATTCGTCAGCAGCCGAGTCAACAGGTTGATAGTCGCTTGATGTGATGAGAAGAGCGCTATGTGACGGTCGAACGCGGCTGCAATGCAGGTCGTCGGCGTTGGTAGCTTGCGTATCGTCTCTTGGACGCAGCGCATTATGAGAACGTACCATCATACCCCAGATCGGCAGGGCACGTCAGCGCGGGGTCAGTGGGGTTCGTCGTCCCTGATTATTCCGTGTCTATAGTGACCAACAAAAAACGACACCGGCATTATGCATCCTTGCCGGTGCTCGTCAACAGTCAGCAGGTACTAATACTAGCGAGAAGCTGGAATCGCGCAAGTGAACGCGGCATGACGCTGGGGCCTTCCTCCACCGCCCGTCGGATGACGGCCCGGAGGCTTCGCTGCGCACGCTTCCCACGCTCATCCGCCGGGAGCACGGAGGTCAGGCGGGGCGTCCGCCAGTGCCAAGGCCGCCTGCCCCCGCAGTCTTCCTCCTGGGTCGCCGTGCTCCTTCTCTCAGGGCGCGCCGGACCCACCCCGCTTGCGCCATCCCTCGATTGGGATACAATGGGAGTGCCCCGAGAAGTCCAAGGAGTCGCTATGTATCGAGAGGATCCTGTCGTTCGAACGAAGCTGACGCCTCCCCCTGTTCAGAAGCATACGCTTCACCGCACGCGCTTGACGCGTCAGCTCCTTGAAGGCCTCGATTACCGACTCACCATCGTTCAGGCTGGCACAGGTTACGGTAAGAGTACCGCACTGGCGGCCCTGGCCGATACGAACCACCCCGTCGCGTGGTATCACCTCGATGCCGAGGACACGGACCCTCTCGTCTTCCTTCCCCACCTCCTGCACAGTTTCCAGGCCGCCTCGCCACAGCTTGCGGAGCCCGCCCTGGCGGCCCTCGAGGGCTGGAACGGGAGTGGACAGCCCCGCTGGCAGACGGTCGTGGACATCCTGGTCAACGAGCTGGCGGAGCGCGCCGCCGAGCCCATGTTCCTGATCCTGGACGACGTCCACCTGCTGAACGAGGCAGCGGATTCCCTGCGCATTCTCAACCGGCTGATCGGGCGTGCGCCAGCGAACCTGCACGTCATCCTCGCCACCCGCTATCCGCCCCAACTGCCCTCTCTCATCACGTGGCGCGTCAAGGGGAAGGTCATGGAGATCGGACAAGCGGAGCTGGCCTTTACCCGGCAGGAGATCGCGTCCCTCTTCCGTGAACACTACCGGGTCTTCCTCACTGACGAGGAACTGGACCAGCTGGCGGACGAGACAGAGGGTTGGGCCATCGCCCTGCAGCTCATCTGGCAGACGCTGCGGAGCGGTGCCGTCACTACCTTACCCCAGGCACTGGGCCGGATTTCCGGTCCCGACCAGGACCTGTTCACCTATCTGGCCCAGGAGGTGCTGGAACAGCAGCCACCCGACGTGCGGGAGTTTCTGCTAAGCACCGTCGTGCTGCGCGAGATGACCCCCTCCATCTGCGACTGCCTGCGGCAGGCGGACGACAGCGCAGCCATCCTCCACTACCTGCTGGAGAGCGGCCTGTTCGTGGTGAACCTGGGAGACGGACACCTGCGCTACCACCACCTCTTCCGCGACTTCCTGCGACACCAATTGACCGCCGAGGAGGAGAAAGCCGCGCACCGCCGGGCGGCGGCCTGCTGCCGCCGCTTCGGGGAGGACGAGGAGGCGATCCACCACTTGCTGCGGGCAGGAGCGTTCGAGGAGGCGGCCGACGTCCTCGACCGGGTGGGCCGGGGCGTGGTGCGAGCGGGACGCCTCGACACGCTGGCCGGATGGATCGGCGCCCTGCCGCCCGAGATCCTGGAGGAGCACCCAGCACTCCTGGTCCACTTGGGTGACGTGGCGCGTCTCCACAGCCGCTTCGATGAGGCCATGGGCTGGTACCGGCAGGCCGAGAAGCGGTCCCGCGCGCGGGATGACGCCGGCGCCATAAGCCGGGCGCTGCGCGGCCAGGCCCGGGTCTATCTCGACACGGTCAACCCCGCCGAGGCGGAACACCTGCTTCAGGAGGCCCTCAAGCTGTCCGATGGACAGGAGGACCGCGCCACCCGCGCTCGGCTCATGGAGCTGATGGCGGAGAACCAGCTGAACCTGGGCCGCCCCGACGAGGCCGAGACGCTGCGGAGCAAGGCCCGGGAGCTGCGGGAACAGGGACCCGGAGAGGCCGAGCTGAGGATTCGCGTTCTCCTGCGCACGGGCCAACTGAACAAGGCGCGCCGCCTGCTGGAGGAGCGGCTGGCGGACGAGGCGCTCAGGCCCGTGCTCCGTCCCCGGGCCCACCGGGAGACCCTCCTGCTGCTCTCACTGATTCGGGCCTTCCAGGGAGACGCCGAGCCGGCCTACCGCTGTGCTGCAGAAGGGACGTCACGAGGCCGGGATCTGGGCTCCCCCTACGTCACCGCCGTGGGGCATATGCGCGAGGGCCACGCCTGGCTCCTCCGGGACAGCGTCATGGCCTACGAACAAGCTTGCCAGAACTACCAGAAGGCAATTGGGCTTGCCAACGCTCTGGGCGTGCCCCGGCTCAAAGTGGAGGCATTCTGGGGTCTCTGCCGGGCCCACGGCTTCGCTGGCCAGCTGTCCGCCGCGGCGGAAGCGGCGCGTCAGGGCATCGCCATCGCCGAGCCGGCGGGCGACGAGTGGATCGTGGCCCTAATCCGCCTCTCCCTTTCAGCCGCCCGCGTGCTCGCTGGCCGGCACGACAGCGGGCTGGATGGACTAGCTCGGGCGCTGACCGCGTTCCGTGAATGCGGTGACACGTACGGCGAAGCGCTGACGCGTCTGTGGCAGTGCCTGATCTGGCGGCAGCGGAACGACAGAGCAAGGCTAACCCGCGGACTCACTGAGCTGATGACCGCTGCCAGGGAACACGGTTACGACTACCTCTTCAAGCGGCAGACCCTGCTCGGTCCCCCCGATCCCCGGCGCACCGTCCCCCTGCTTCTGGCGGCGCGAGAGAACAGGCGGCATAGGGCTTACGCCGAATCACTCCTTCAAGAGCTGGGGCTGAGTGACCTGCAGATTCACCCCGGGTATCGGCTGCGAGTTCAGACCCTGGGGCCATTTCGCCTCTGGCGAGGGAAGGAGGAGGTCGCTCCTGATGCGTGGCAGCGGGAAAAGGCACGCCACCTCTTCCAGTTCCTGATCACTCACCGCCGCCGCTTTCTCGACCGCGACCAGATCGTGGAGATGATGTGGCCTGGGCTCGACGTGGAGACCGGTCGGCGCGATTTCAAGGTCGCGCTGAGCACCCTGCGGCAGGTGCTGGAGCCGAACCGTGAGCCCGGGGCACCCTCGGCGTACGTCGCGCGAGAGGGCAGTCGCTACGGCCTGCGGCGCGGGGCCGATCTTTCCATTGATGCGGCGCGCTTTGAGGCACTGGTGCAGAAGGGCAACGCCGTCTTCGACCGCGCCCGCGAGAAGGCGACGGGCTACTACGAAGATGCGATGAAAGTCTACCAGGACGACTACCTGCGGGACTGCCTCTACGATGACTGGTCAAGCGCTGAACGGGAGCGGCTTCTGACGCTCTACCTCCGCACCGCTGATCGCGTGGTCCAGGCCCACGTCGAGAGAGAGGCGTGGGAGAAGGTGATCCCCGTCTGTCAGGCGATCCTGGACCGGGACGACTGTTGGGAGCAAGCTTATCGTTCCATGATGACGGCTTACGCCGAGATGGGCTATCGGGTGCAGGCCCTGCGCGCCTACCAAAGATGCGCTAAGACGCTCCGCGAGACGCTGGGAATCGAGCCGTCCCCGGCCACCAACGCCGTCTACCAGTCAATCCACTGACCTCCCCCAGCACCTCTTGCGCCACATTACCGGCGTGCAACACCTCTGTAACCGCGCTGTAACCGTATGCTGCTAGAATAGCCCCACCGACAGCGAGAGCGTTCCCTCGAGTTCCATCGGCGCAGGAACGCGGTGCGTACCTGGTGAGGACGCCCTACCCCGAGACGGTGTGAGGCTGGCATGCCCAAGACCACAATCGCCTCGTTCGTTCTTCGCTTCACGCAAGAGCTGACGTCAGAGACGGAGCCCGTCACACCCTGGCGGGCGGTTATTCGGCACGTTCAAAGCGACGAAGAGACGCACTTCACCCAGATGGACGAAGCGCTGGCTTTCATCGGCCAATACGTGGATCTGGCCGATGGCGTATCCGACAGTGACGACGAGGGCTAGTCGGCAGAGTCAGCCCGACATCGGATCTGCTGCGGGAAGCTTTCACACTGAGGGACAACGGGGCAGACGGGAGGTATCCTGTCTGCGAGATCATCTTCGAAGCCTTCCGAAGGCGTCAAGTGGTGAGACGAGGAGATAGTGATGATCGTCGGCAACTGGATAGGGCGGCGGGCGCAGCTCACGCCCGACAGGGTCGCCCTCATCGACACCCTCAACGATAATCGCTCCATCACCTACCAGGCGTGGAGTGAGTCGGTCAACCGGACCGCTCGCTACCTCCAGGAGCGCCTGGAGGTGCGGTCGGGCGACCGCGTCGCTGTACTGGCCCACAACTGCGTCGAGTATCTCGACATCTGGTTCGCGTTGGGCCGGATCGGCGCCGTGCTCCAGAACCTGAACTGGCGGCTCACACCCCGCGAGCTGGAGACGCTCATCGTTGACGGCGCGCCAACGGCGCTGATCTACGGAGACGCCTTCGCCTCGGAGGTCAGCGAGCTACGCGAGAGAGTACCCAGCGTGGCGCACTTCGTCGCACTGGGTGAGGGCCCCGATCCACCGTTTGCGGAACGCGACGCGTTCTCCGCCGATCCCCTACCGGAGATAGCCCTGGATTGGAACGATCCGTGGGTAATCTGCTACACCGGCGGCACGACGGGCACGCCGAAAGGCGCCGTGCTCAGTCACCGGGCCGTCACCGCTAACGCCGTCAACACAGTTATCTCCTGGGAGCTGACGCCGGACGACGTGGCTATCCTCAACGCTCCGCTCTTTCACACGGGCGGACTGAACGTCTTTACCGCGCCCCTTGTCTACAACGGCGGAACCAGCATCGTCTGCAAGGGATTCGACCCCGACCAGGTCTTCGATCTGATCCAGACGGGGGACGTGACGCTCTTCTTCGGCGTTCCCACGATGTTCATCGTGCTCCAGGAGCACGACCGCTGGGAGGGCGCGGATTTCTCGCCGCTGAAGCTGGTCATCAGCGGCGGAGCGCCCTGCCCTATGCCCGTCTTCGAGACGTTCTGGGCCCGCGGCGTTGATTTCAAGACCGGCTATGGGCTGACAGAGGCGGGGCCAAACACCTTCTGGCTGCCGCCGGAGGACGTGCAGCGGAAACCCGGCGCCGTTGGATTCCCCCTTTTCCACATCGACGTCCAGGTGGTAGGGGAGGACGGCCGGGAATGCCCCCCAGGCGAGGCAGGCGAGCTGATCATCCGCGGCCCCCACGTCTGCGACGGCTACTGGAACAACCCCGAGGCCACAGCAGAGGCGATCCGGGACGGCTGGCTCCACACCGGTGACCTGGCCCGCCGCGACGAGGAGGGCTACTACACCATCGTGGGACGGCTGAAGGATATGATCATCTCCGGGGGGGAGAACGTCTACCCCGCCGAGGTGGAGAGCGTGCTGCACGCTCATCCGACGGTGGCCGAGGCAGCGCTCATCGGCGTGCCGCACGATAAGTGGGGTGAGGTGGGAAGAGCCATCGTGGTGATGAGTCCCAAGGCAGAACTGACGGAGGAAGAGCTGCTCAGCTTCTGCCGAGAACGGTTGGCCGGGTACAAGGTGCCCAAGTCGGTGATAGTCGTCGAGGAGATGCCCAAGACAGGCGCCGGGAAGGTGGATAAGAAGGTATTGGCGGAGAAATACGGCTAGCAGCCCGGCTCGAACCGCCTCCGGATGATGCTTCAGGCGGAGGCAGTTGAGGGTCGGTGACTCCAGCAGTAGCGGCAAAGAGAAACGATCAGTGAGGAGGCACTCCAAATGCCAAAGATCGAAGTGAACGACATCCAAATGTACTACGAGACGCGGGGTGAGGGTGAGCCGCTGCTTCTCATCGCCGGCATCGGCCAGGATCACCACACCTGGGGCCGCGTGACACCCCACCTGGAGCAACAGTTCCAACTGATCCTGCCCGACAACCGTGGCGTCGGTGAGACGGATATGCCCGATATGACCTATACGGTGGAGTTGATGGCCAGCGACTTCCTGCAGCTGCTCGACGAGCTGGAGATCGACGCCGCTCACGTCGTCGGCCACTCCCTGGGAGCGGCCATCGCCTTCGAGATGGGCCGAGTCCAGCCGGAGCGGATGCGCAAGGTGGTGATGATGTCCGGCCTCTACCCCGGCCCCAAAGTGGCGATGCCCTCTGCCGAGGCGATGGAGCTGCTCACTGACCGTTCAGGCGATCCGGAGGATCTGGTGAAGCGGGGCATACGCGCAGCCACAGCGCCAGGCTTCGAGGAACGCCAGCCGGAGCTCTTCGACGCCCTCACCCAGGCCGGGCTCGGCCGGACCCAGCCACCCGAGATCTATCAGAGGCAGTCCGGCGCCGGCGCGCTCTATCTCCAGAAGGATCACCTGGCGGAGGGCTTCGAGCCGCCGCTACTCCTGATCTACGGGGAGCACGACCAGGTTGCCCCACCCGACAACGGGACGCGCATCCATGCCGAGTTGCCGAAGGCTAAGATGAACCTAATTCCAGACGCGGGTCACTTCCTCCACGTCGAGCAGCCAGAGGCGGTGACCGACGCCATCCTCGAATTCCTGGAGGGCTAACTGATGAAACCGCAGGCGCAGATCCTCTCCACCGGGAGCTACGTGCCGGAAAGGACGATCACCAACGAAGAGATCGACGAGATTCTCGGCGAGTCCACCAACCAGTGGCTCATCGAGAACGTCGGCATCCGGCGGCGCCACTGGCTGGCGCCGGACCAGACAACGTCCGACCTGGTCGTCGCCGCATCCGAGGACGCCCTGCGGAAGGCGGGCATCGGGCCAGAGGAGATCGACCTGTTGATCGTCTCCACGGATACCCCCGACTACCTCTCGCCCAGCACGTCCGTGGTTGTCCAGCACAAGTTGGGGGCGGTCAACGCGGGCTGCTACGACATCAACAGCGCGTGCGCGGGCTGGGTGACGGCGCTGGATCAGGGGGCGCGCACCGTCGCCACAGACCCGCAGGTGGACTACGTCCTGGTCACCGGGGGCTACGCTATGAGCCGCTTCCTCGACCTGAGCGACAAGCGGACGGCCAACCTCTTCGGCGACGGCGCCGGGGCAGTGGTGCTCGGCGGGGGCGACGACCCAGGGTTCCTGGCTAGCAAGCTCGAGGCGCAGGGCGAGTATCACGACGCGCTGGGAATCTACACTGGTGGGGCCTACCGCCCCTGCACGCCGGAGAACCTAGAGACGTACGGGCCGCCGCGGGTGCAGTTCGTGAAGAAGTTCCCCGCCACGTTCAACACGGAGCACTGGCCGCCGCTGATCGACGCGACGCTGGAGAAGGCGGAGTTGACCCGGGATGACGTCGATCTCTACCTCTTCACCCAGCTCAACCTGCGCACCATCGAGCACACTATGGAGACGCTGGAACAGCCGATGGAGAAGACACACTGGGTGATGCACAAATGGGGCTACACGGGGTCGCCGTGCGTGGCGATGGCGCTGGACGACGCTATCGCTCAAGACCGCGGGCCGGAGCCGGGGGACGTGGTGCTGTTCTGCACCAGCGGCGGCGGCATCAGCATCGCCGTCTCCGTCTGGCGTTGGACGGCGGAAGCGGGAAAAGCATTGCACTGAGATTCACAGAGTGGACGTAGAGCTGCACAGAGGGGATAGGAGGTTTGTTACACTGAGTCACGCGAAAGAGACACAGAGACCCGCGGAGGGAAGTATCCGTAAGGACGGCATCCGTTGGCCTACTGTGCAGTTATCCTCTGTATCTCTCTGGGTCTTCTCCGTGACGCTCTGTGTAGTTGGTTAGAAAGCGAGGTCTCTCGAATGTACATTGGTGATTATCTCGCACGGCGGGAGGTTTACAGCCCCGACAGGTTGGCGATCATCGACACGGGGAAGAACCCGGCGTGGCGGCTGACCTATCGGGAGATGAACGAGCGGGCCAACCGGTTCGCCAACTGGCTGCGGGGCGAGGCCGGTATCGAGAAGCGGGACCGGGTAGCGATCTTAGCCCGCGACGGCGTGGAGCATCTCGACTGCTTCTTCGGCTGCTCAAAGATCGGTGCCATCCACACTGCCCTCAACTGGCGGCTCCACTGGCGGGAGCTGGCTCAGATCGTGGAGACGACAACGCCCAGCGTCCTGATCTACTCCGACGACTTCCGGGAGGGTGTGGAGCAGCTACAGGCCGAGACTCGCGGTACGGACCACGAGATTCGCCGCTACCTCCACGTGGAGGGCAGCGGCGTCTCCGGAAGCCTCCACTTCGAGTCCATCATCTCCCAGTCTCCCAACGCGCCCGTCAGGAACGAATCGGTCGACAAGGAGGACGTCGCGGCGCTGATCTTCACCGGTGGCACCACCGGCTTCCCGAAGGCGGCTGAGGTCTCCCACCGTATGATCGCGTGGAACACCCTGAACACCGTCATCCACGACATCACCCACCACGATGTCTATCTCAACGTCTTTCCCATGTTCCACACCGGCGGCCTCTTCGTCTACACCCTGCCTCAGGTCGTCTTCGGCGGGACCACAATTCTGGTGCGGCAGTTCGACCCAGAGTTGGTGCTGGAGCTGATGGAACGCGAGGGCGTGACCGTCTTCGCGGGCGTGCCGACGATGTATCAGATGATGACCCAGGCGGAGAACTGGGATGAGGCCGACCTCACTTCCCTCCGTTTCTGCACCTCTGGCGGCGCGCCGCTTCCGGTACCGCTGGTCAAGAAGTACACTGAGGAGAAGGGGATCCGCTTCAAACAGGGCTTCGGTATGACCGAGTTTGGGCCCGGGATCTTCGCCCTGGCGCCGGAGGACGCGATCCGCAAGGCCGGGTCTATCGGCCGCCCTAACTTCTACGTCGACGCCCGCGTGGTGGACGATGAGAACAAGCCGCTGGATCCTAACGAGGTGGGCGAGTTGACTCTGAAGGGCCCCTCGATGTGCTCCGGTTACTTCGGCGCCCCAGAGGCTACAGCCACGATGCTCGACGAGGACGGGTGGTTCCACACAGGGGATCTGGCCCAGTACGACGAGGAGTGGTACTTCTTCATCGTCGGCCGCAAGAAGGACATGTTCATCTCTGGCGGCGAGAACGTCTATCCCCCGGAGATCGAGGCCGCCCTCTATGAGCACCCCTCAGTGCACATGTGCGCCGTCATCGGAATACCCGATCCCACCTGGGGCGAGGTCGGGGTGGCGTGCGTCGTCCTGGAGCCGGAGGGGCAGGCGACGGAGGAGGAGCTTCTGGCGTTCCTCAGAGATCGTCTGGCGGGCTATAAGGTGCCGAAGAGGGTGGTGTTCATGGACGAGCTGCCCATCTCCGGCGCGGGCAAGGTGCTAAAGCGGGAGTTGAAAGAGGCGGTCACGCAGAACTCTGCGGGGGGAATGGAAGACGGGAAACGGAAGACGTCAGACAGTAGCGCAAGATACAACGTAAAGGGCAAAGCGTAAGACGTAAGGAGCAGGCATCAGAGATAAGCAGCTTACCGAGGGAATGACGCCTCTCTCTGGTCCTCTGGTATTCTCTGGGCATCTCTGTATATGATCTTGGACACAACAGCTTTGGCAAGGAGGGATGATGAGCAGCATACCGACGATGGAAGGGATTAGCTCCAGGATGGTGGAGACGGACCGGCTGGAGGTGCACGTGCTCACCGCCGGTCCCGAGGGCGGCACGCCCGTCATCTTCATCCACGGCAACGGCTCCTCGGCCACCTTCTGGGAGGAGACGATGCTCGGTCTGCCGGACGGATCGTCGGGCTCAGGGGCGGGCTTCCGAGGCATCGCACCGGATATGCGGGGCTACGGTGATACGGAACCTCTGCCCGTGGACGCCACGCTGGGTCTGGACGATATGGTCAAGGACGTACGATCGCTGGTGGATACGATGGACCTGGGAAAGCACCACATGGTGGGACACAGCATGGGCGGCGGTATCGTGATGAAGTACGCCATCGAGCACCCGGACGACCTCCTCTCCATCACGTTGGTGGACACCATGTCGCCTTACGGATACAGCGGGAGCAAGGGCATCGAGGGGACGCCGTGCCACGACGACGGTGCGCCGGCCGGCGCTGCCGGCGTCAATCCAGAGTTCGTTGAGCTCATGGCGGCGAACGACCGCGGCACAGAGAATCCCATGGCTCCGCGAAACGTGCTGCGGCAGTTCTACGTCAAGCCGCCCTTTGTTCCCGACCGGGAGGATGCTTTGGTGGAGTCGATGCTGTCGGTGAAGATCGGCGACGACTGGTATCCGGGCGACTCTACACCCTCGGACCACTGGCCCGGAGCAGCTCCCGGCTCCCACGGTATCGTCAACGCCTTCAGCCGGAAGTACTTCGACGCCAGCGGTATTATCCGCATCAAGCCGAAGCCGCCGATCCTCTGGATTCGGGGCGCCGACGATCTGGTGGTCTCCAATAACGCTATGTGGGACATCGCGGCCTTGGGGGCTCTGGGGTACGTGCCCGGCTGGCCCGGCCCGGAGGACTGCCCGCCCCAGCCTATGCTGGATCAGATCGAGGCGGTGCTGGAGAGGTACGAGGATGAGGGCGGCTCCTATCGGGAGGAGGTGATTGAGGACGCGGGTCACTCTCCCTTCATCGAGAAGCCGGAGGCCTTCAACGAAGCGTTCCATAGCTTCTTGAAGAAGCACGACTAGTCGCTGGAACGAACTCGCGCCGGCTTCGCCGGCTGGCAGGGCACGCGGGGACCAGTAACAAAGGGACCGGGAGGAGAGCTCTATGACCAAGGAAGCACCAGAAAAGGCGTTCCGGGTTGGTGATCAAGCTAGCTTCACCAAGACCATCACCGAGAGCGACGTCGACACCTTTGCCGAGCTGATCGGCGACTTCAATCCTCTTCACGTTGATGATGCGTTCGCACGCAAGAGCCGCTTCGGCGGCCGCATCGCCCACGGGGCGTTCACGGCCGGCCTGATCTCGGCCGCCCTGGGGAATGAGCTGCCCGGCCCCGGCGGCATCTATCTCAGTCAGGCCATCGACTTCCTGGCCCCGGTCTACCTGGGAGATACTATCACGGCCGTCGTGACGGTGAGCGCGTGGCGGCCGGAGAAGAAACTCATCACCCTCAAGACCGAGGCCTTTAACCAGGACGAGAAGCAGGTCGCCAGCGGAGAGGCCGTGCTCATGGTGGAGCGAGTAGGGGCGTGACGATAGCCGCCGGGATGCACCCCACGACTGAGAACGCGGCACCCGGGAGAACGGACCGATAAGGGAGAAGAGCTGATGTACCATTTCGACTGGATCAAGCGCCACGCCGAGCGGACGCCGGAGAAGCTGGCCCTGGTGGATCCTCACGCGGGCAGGGAGCTGACCTACGCCGAACTGAATGAGCGGGCCAACCGTTTCGCCAGCTTCCTCTCCGAGAGCATGGGCGTCCGGCGGGGTGATCGGGTCTCGATCCTCGCCAAGAACAGCGCCCAGTACTACGAAGTGCTGTTCGGCTGCGGCAAGATGGGCGCTATCCTGAACACGCTCAATTGGCGGCTGGCGGTGCCGGAGTTGGCCTACATCATCAACGACTGTACGCCCCGGGTCCTCATCTACGAGCCGGAGTTTGCCGAAAAGGTAGACGGACTCCGCCCCTCCATCCGGTGCGAGTCCTTTGGCGTCATCGGAGCCGAGGCTTCTGAGGATGCGTGGCTGTACGAGGATGCCCTCGCTTCTGGCTCTCGGGAGGGGGTTTTGGCACCGAGGCTCACTTACGAGGACATCTGGGCCATCATCTACACCTCCGGGACCACCGGGCGCCCTAAGGGCGCCCAGGTGACGTACGGCAACTTCTTCTACAACGCCATCGGTATGGGTCAGGCCATCGATCTGACGTCGGAGGACGTGAACCTGAACGTGCTGCCCACCTTCCACATCGGGGGCCTGGGGCTCTACGCCGGGCCGACGCTCCACGCTGGTGGCACCGTCGTCGTCATGCGCTCCTTCAATCCCGGCGAGTTCCTGCACCTCATTGAAGCGTGGAACGTGACCGTCTTCCTGCTGGTGCCCTCCATCTACCTGATGCTGTCTCAGTTCCCCCAGTTTGACGACTACGACCTTTCGAGCGTGCGCCACTGGGCCAGCGGCGGATCGTCTCTGCCCCCGGCACTGGTGCACCAATTCGCGGAGAAGGGCATCATCATCCAGCAGGGCTTCGGCATGACGGAGACCGGTCCGACCGTCTTCATCATCTCCCGGGAGGATGCCGTGCGCAAGGCGGGATCGGTGGGGAAACCGGTCCTCCACACCGACGTACGCATCGAGGACCGTCAAGGCAATGTGCTGGGGCCGAACGAGGTGGGCGAGCTGTGCATCCGCGGCGGCAACGTCATCAACGGCTATTGGAACCGTCCTCGGGCCACCAGCGAGACGATCGTGAACGGCTGGCTCCATTCCGGTGACGCCGCCAAGTACGACGAGGAGGGCTTCTACTACATCGTCGACCGCTGGAAGGATATGTACATCTCCGGCGGCGAGAACGTCTATCCGGCCGAGGTAGAGAACGTGATCTACGATCACCCGGCCGTGGCCGAGGTAGCCGTCATCGGTGTGCCCCACCCAAAATGGCAGGAGGTAGGGAAGGCCATCGTGGTGGTCAAGGAGGGGGAAACGCTGACGGAGGAGCAGGTGATCGACTTCTGCCGGGGGAAACTCGCCAAGTTCAAGATCCCCAAGTCGGTGGCCTTCGTGGATCAGTTGCCGCGCACGGCGGCAGGAAAGGTGCTGAAGCGGCAGTTGAGGGAGGAGTACGGGGACGAGAAGGGAGTAGGGAGCAAGGGATAGGGAACGGATCACAAGAATGGACGCTTTCGACGCGATCATGCAGCGCCACGGTGTGCTGCGCTACGCTCCGGCGCCCGTCGAGCTGAAGAAGATCGAGCGGGTGCTGAGAGCCGCCGTCGCCGCGCCCAGTCCGGCCAACACGCAACCGTGGGCCTTCCTGGTCGTCACCGAGCCGGAGCTGACGCGGCAGGTCGCCGAGGGTCTGGTGCGTGCCCAGCGGGAGGACGTCTTCGGGCGTCTGTTGGACGTGCCAGAGCCCTTCGTCGAGCGGCTTATGACACTGTACGATGAGCTGACGAACGCACCCTGCTTCATCGTCCTCTGCCGTCACCGGCGAGTGGAGCTAACTCCGGCGGCACACACAGATACCGTGCGGGACTGGGAGCTGTGCAGCCTGGGGGCCGCTATGGCCAATCTGATGACAGCTGCCACGGCCCTGGGATTGGGCACGCGATGGTTCGGCAGCGTGATGATGGCGGAAAGCGCCGCCCCACTCCGGCGGCTGCTGAGCATCCCCGACGGGGTGGAGATCGTGGCGGTCACGCCGCTGGGCTACCACGAGGAACCGCCCAAGGAGCGACCTGTCCAGCCCTTGGAGGCGCTCAGTGGGTTCCAGCGCCGAAGCAAGGAGAAGCTGGCAGCCCTCCTCGACGGAAAGCTGGCACTGGAAGATGTGGTGTACGAGAACGGATACGGCAGGAGCTGGGGCGAGGCGTAGATGATCATCGAGATCGGACAGGTTGAGCGTGTCAGACGAGTTTTCAGCCAGGAGGACTTCGACAGGTTCGCCGCGCTGAGCGGCGACGACAACCCGATTCACGTCGATCCCGACTTCTCCGCCCGGACAAGCTTCGGCGCCACCGTGGCCCACGGGATGCTGCTTTACAGCGCGGTCTCCAGTGCTCTGGGCACGCGGTTCCCCGGCCCGGGGACCATACAGATGGAGCAGGAGCTGATGTTCCCCAGTCCCACGTACGCCGATGAGGAGGTCATCATCCGGCTGGAGGTGACCGACGTTCGAGAGGCGAGAGAGCTGGTCGATTTGAGCACGATTGTGATTCGGCCCGACCAGCAGATAGGCCTGCAGGGAAGAACGTTGGTCCAGCTCCCCGGCCGGGCATCCTACCCGAAAGCAGCCGGGGACGAGGAGCAGGCACCGACACCGACAGGCCCGCAGCGATTCAAGGGCCTGGAGATAGGACAGCGCGCCGAGACCCGGCGGACGTTCACCAACGAAGACCTCGACGATTATGTCGATCTCGCAGGTGACACCAATCCGATCTTCACCGACGCCGCCTATGCCCGCGCGCTGGGACTGAGAAGACGGCTGATCCCCGGCAGCCTTCTCGGCGGTCTCTTCTCCTATCTGCTGGGAACCTGCTTGCCGGGGCGCGGTACCAACTACCTCAAGCAGCGGTTGGTGTATCCGGCCCCGGCCTACCCGGGTGAGGAGCTGAACGCCGCGGTGGAGATCACCCGCCTCCGTCCCGAGAAAGAGTTGGTCAACTTGAGCGCCGTCTGCACCAATCCGGCGGGCCAGACGGTCTGCAAAGGGAGCGCACTGGTACTGGTGCGGGACGTGGAAGGGCGGTAGAGCATGGCAAGAATCGAGGTCAACGGCGTTGAGCTGTACTACGAACTGCACGGCCCCGAGGAGGCGGACGTCCTGGTGCTTACAAACGGCATCCTGATGAGCACCGCCAGCTGGGCGTTCCAGACGCCGGTGGTGTCGAAGGAGTACCGCCTTCTGCTCTACGACTGCCGCGGCATGTGGCAGTCGGACCATCCACCCGGGCCGTACACGATGGAGCAGCACGCCGATGATCTGGCGGGACTGCTCGACGGGCTGGGGATCGAGCGAGCGCACGTGGGCGGCATCTCTTACGGCGGCGAGGTCAGCCTTGCGTTCGCCCTCCGACATTCCGGTAGGACTGAGAGTCTGTTCGTGGCCGACGCGGTGAGCCACGTGAAGCCTGCCCTCCGTATCGTCGTGGAGGGCTGGATCGAGGCAGCCCGCGTGGAAGAAGCCGAGCTGTTCTTCGACGTGACAGTGCCGTGGAACTTCTCGCCCGGCTTCATCGACACCCATCCGGATCTACTGGAGGAGGCGCTGGCGCGCTACCGTCTGCTCGACTACGAGGCCATGGTGCGGCTGTGCGAGTGTTTCCTCGAGTTCGACGTGACGGCGCGGCTCGGGGAGATCGACCGGCCGACCTGCGTCGTAGTGGGCGAGAACGATATCCTCAAGGGGCGAGAGTATGCCGAGGTGATCGCCGAGCGAGTGGAGAATGCCGAGCTGCACCTGATCCGCGAGTCCGGTCACGCGACTTGCTGGGAGCGGCCAGAGGTCTTCAACACCGTCCTGCTGGGTTTCTTGGCCAGGCAGAGGAGTGGGTGAGAGGGAGGAGGTGACGTATTGCCAGACTCACAGAAGAGCGTACACCCCGGACAGGCACATGCGTTGGGGGAAGAAGCCATCTGAGCGTTGATAGCCGTACGTGTTGGTCAGATCAGATTGACCCATCTTTCCGGACTACAGAATAGAGGAGGAGAACGTGAACGTGAAGCGAAGTCGAATAGGGCTGTTCGTGACGGTCCTCACCGTGTTGACCCTGCTGCTGGCAGCTTGCGGGCCCGCGGCCACGGAGGAACCGACGGAGGCGCCGACGGAAGAACCAACAGAGGCGCCCACCGAGGCACCGACAGAGGAACCCACGGAGGAACCAACCGAGGAAGAGCCGGCCGAGGAACCGACGGAAGAGCCAACAGAAGAGCCGACAGAAGAGGAAGAGCCAGCTGCAGAAGGTCCGCTAGTTGTCGGCCTCATGACCGACAAGTCGGGCGCGCTGGCGATCTACGGCCCGAGCCAGACGAACGGCTTCTATCTGGGCATGGAGTATGCCACCAACGGCTCCATGGAGGTCGCCGGTCGTCCCATCGAGATCATTGAGAGAGATAACGCCAGCGATCCCGAGACGGCCGTCTCTCAGGCCCGCGAGCTTATCGAGGCCGAGGGGGCCGAAATCCTGGTCGGCAATATCAGCTCCGGTGCCGCCCTGGCCGTGATGCCGGTGGTGGAGGAGAACGACGTTGTCTATATCGCCGAGCCGGCCGCCGCACCGCAGATCACGGGCGATAACTTCAGCCCCAACACCTTCCGCACCAGCCGCACCAGCTTCCAGGACGCCCTGGTCATGGGTCAGGGCCTGCTCGACATGGGCGATACGTTCGTCCAGCTCGCCCCGGACTACGCCTTCGGCTATGGTTCCGCCTGCTCCTTCTATCCGGTGGTCAAGGAGGGCGGCGGCGAGTTCCTCATCAACGACACGGCGGAAGGCTGCGGCACCATCTTCGCCCCTATCGACACCGCCGACTTCACGCCCTACATCAACCAGATCCTCGACAGCGGGGCGGACGTACTGATCGTCACCTGGGCCGGCGCGGGCTTCGCCCCGATGTTCCAGCAGATGAGTCAGCTCGGCGTCTTCGACGAGATGGTCGTCGGCACGGGCGTGGGCGACAACCAGACGCTGGCCGCGGGCTACGCCGACGCCGTGGGCTCCGTCGGCGTGCAGGTCTACCACTACACCCACCCCGACAACGAGATCAATGATTGGCTCGTCGAGCGTCACATCGAGGAGTACAATACGCCGCCCGACCTCTGGGCTGCCGGTGGCATGATGGCGGCCATCATGCTCGTCGAGGGGGTGAGGGAGAACAACGGCGACACCAGCGCCGACGCGCTGATCGCGACCTTCGAGGATGACTTCACCTTCGACGGCCCGAAGGGCGAGGTCATCATCCGACCATACGATCACGTCGCGCTCCAGAACCTCTACTTCGTCGAGGTAACCAACGTGACCGACCCGGAGATGAAATTCGTGGAGCTGATCCAGGAGTTCGGCCCGCGAGACGCCGCTCCTCCGTGCACGCTGCCGGACGAGTACGCGGACCGCTGTCCGTAGCGTAGGAAATCAGATCTTGCGAAGGTCGCAAGATCCCCAGCACCGGAGCCGGCCTCCTGTCTCAGTGTGGCCGGCTTCGGGTGCCGAGGCATCTCAAGCGGCCTTCGCGGGGTTAGCCTCTCCGCGCCGTTATGGTACAATCGACGTCACGGTATATCCCCAGACGCTCCCAGCGGATTGAGCTTGAGCGCAACGCGTTGGCGGCGCAAGCTGTTACGACACAGACTACAGGACGGGGTCTATGGAGAACTCAGTCATTCTAAGGACGGAAAACCTACGTAAGGACTTCGGCGGGCTGGTGGCGGTGGCCGACGTAAGCATGGAGGTCCGGGCGCGCTCGCTCCACTCCATCATCGGGCCCAACGGCGCGGGCAAGACCACGTTCTTCAATCTGCTGAGCGGGAATCTGAAGCCGACCAGCGGCCGTGTGATCTTCCGAGACCGAGATATCACGGACCTCCCAGCGCACCGCACGGCACACCTGGGCATCGGCCGTTCCTTCCAGATCACCAACGTCTTCCCCAACCTGACCGTCCACGAGAACGTCCGGCTGGCGGCCCAGGCTTTGGGTTCGGATAACTTCAAGTTCTGGCGCGACCACAGCCACTTCGACGCCTACCAGGAGCGCGCGCGCCGCGTGATTGACCAGGTTGGCCTGACCGCCGAGAGCGATATGCCAGCCCGGGCGCTTCCCCACGGCGGCAAGCGGAAGCTGGAGCTGGCTATCCTCCTGGCGGCAGACCCGGAGCTGCTCCTGTTGGACGAGCCCACAGCGGGAATGGCTCGGGAGGAGATACCGATGCTGATGAACGTCATCGAGGAGATCCAGGCCCAGACGGAGAAGACGATCATGCTGGTCGAGCACAAGATGGACCTGGTGATGAACGTGTCAGATTGGATCACAGTGATGCACCACGGCCGCGTCCTGGCCGAGGGGACGCCGGAGGAGATCGCAGCCAACGAGGTCGTCCAGTCGGCCTATCTAGGCGAACTGTACGGAGATTTTTCCGAGGTGAAGCAATGACCAATATCCTGGAAGTCAATGACATCCACACCTTCATCGGGCAGTTCCACATCCTGGAGGGCGTCTCTCTCCAGGTGCCGAGGGGGAGCATCACCGCGCTGCTGGGGCGGAACGGGGCCGGCAAGACGACCACGTTGAAGTCGATTCTCGGCCTGACGCCGCCGAGCAGCGGCACGATCGCCTTCGGCGGGCAGGAGATACAAGGACAACTGGCCCATAAGATCGCCTCCCAGGGCATTGGCTACGTTCCCGAACACCGAGCCATTTTTACCAGCCTGAGCGTCGAGGAGAACCTGCGCATCGCCGAACGGAAACGGGGGGACCTGGCCGAACGGTCTGATTTCATATTCGATATCTTCCCTGATCTGGAGCGACTGATCAAGCTTCCGGCGGGCAACCTATCCGGCGGCCAGCAACAGATGCTGGCCATAGCGCGAGCCCTGGTGCCGGATAACCAGCTGCTGCTGATCGATGAGCCCAGCGAGGGCTTGGCACCGGTGATCATCGAGCAGGTGATGGACGCCGTGCGGCAGCTTTCCGCCCACACGACGGTCCTGCTGGTGGAGCAGAACTTCACGATGGCGAGCAACCTGGCCGATCGCTACACCATTATCGAGGCCGGCAGTTCGGTCAAGAACGGCAGGATGGCCGATCTGGTGGAGGATGAGGAGACGATTCGACGCTACCTGGGCGCGACGACCTGAAGGAGCGATTCATGATCCGTTTCTGGAAACGCAATCAAGCACTACTTGTCGCTTTGGCCGTTACGGTCGTGGGCATTCTGCTCGTGACCCGGGGAGTGGAGCCGAAGGTCTGGGTCTCGATCCTCCTTTCCGGCGCGACTCTGGCAGCCCTCTACTTCCTGGTCGCCTCGGGTCTCTCGCTTATCTTCGGGCTGATGGACGTGTTGAACTTCGCCCACGGGGCGATCTTCGTGCTGGGCGCCTACGTGGGCCTCTCGACCTTCGCCAATCCCCGTCTGCTCTTCAACACCCTGCCGCTCTTCCTGGCAGTAACGTCCGGAGCTCTGATCGCCGAGCGCTTCGGCATGTTCCTCTGGCGGCGCGTTCCGGGGAAGGAGAGGCAGCAGATACTCTGGTGGGTCCTGCTCGCCGTGGCGACCGGTATCCTCATCCTGGGCCTGCGGGGCTTCCCGATCCGTCCCCTGAATGCTTTCAACGTCACCGCTGTAGGTGGTGCGGTCCCCACGGAGGAGGCGCAGGAACCGTTGGGCGTGATGATCCGCCGCATGGTGCTTCTCGTCTTGGGCGGCGTCCCTCTGGGCCTCATGACGGCACCAAAGGAGCGCCGCGAGGAGAGGCCGCGACAGCCGGCGTGGCGGATGGTGGCCTTCGGGGCGGCTCTGCTGGGCCTGGGCTACTTGATTCTCATCCTCCGGAACCCGGGTGAGACGTTTTTCCTGAACCTCTCGGTGGACATCCGGTTCCTGGCAGCCCTGCTCTTCGGTACGCTGGCAGGCGGGTTGATCGGGATGGCGATCGAGATAGTGCTGATCCGGCCCTTCTACGGAAATCCGGTGACGCAGTTGGTTCTCACGCTGGGGCTTTCCATCGCCTTCATCGACGTCATTGAGGGCGTGTGGGGCGAGGAGGGGAATCCTCCCATGCAGCCGCCCTCCTTCTTCGCCGAATCGTGCCGCTCCCCCACCCTGTGGGCCTGGTTCTCGGAGAACTGCGGATCGGTGAACGTGCTGGGGCGAGCCTTTCCCACCTACCGGTTGTTCATCATCGCCCTGGGCGTGGGGGTCTTCGTCGCGGTAGGCGTCCTGCTGCGACGCTCCCGCATCGGCATGATCATCCGGGCAGGGGTACAGGACAGTGAGATGGTGGAGGCGCTGGGCATCAACGTCCGCCAGGTCTTCACCTTTGTCTTCGCCCTGGGTTCGGCCCTGGCAGCGTTGGGTGGTGTCATCGCGGCGCCGTTCCTGGGCGTCTACCCGGCCATGGGCAACACGTTCCAGCTCCAGGCCTTCATCGCGGTGGTCATCGGCGGTATGGGCAGCTACCCAGGCGCGGCCGTCGGCACGCTGCTCCTGGGGCTGGCCCGGGCTTTCGGCAACTACTTCGTCGCTGCCGGCATCAACTCCCCGTTCTCCGAGGCAGTCGTACGGGGGAGCCCGGCCATCGCCAAGGCCTCGACGGTGTTGATTATGGCCATTGTCCTGCTCCTGCGGCCGGCCGGTATCTTTGGAAAGAAGGGATCGTCGTGAGCATCGGGACAAGGTCGACAACTCATCCAGCGAGATAGACCATTCAGAGTTAGAGGAGCAGCCGCATGACAACCACATCGACCGCCAGCCTCATCAAACGAAAGCCGGCTTTCACCTCCTGGTGGAAGCAGTGGAGAGTCTACCTGATCGTGCTTGCCCTCCTGGTGCTCTTCCCCTTTGTCGCCGGGCTAATGATGGGCGATGCCAGCGCGGTGTCGGAGGGCGCCGGTTTCTTCCAGACGCTGGTCCAGCGGGCGGAGAGCGGCTACGCCAAGTTCTGGCAGGGCATGCTGATTCAGATGTACATCCTCAGTATGTTCGCCATGAGCTACGACGTTCTGCTGGGCTACACCGGGATTCTGTCCTTCGGGCACGCCATGTTCTTCGGGACCGGGGGCTACGCCGTAGCGATCCTCATCGGCAAGCACGTCGGCTGGCCGCTCGGATGGGCCCTGTTGGCAGTGGTGGGAGTCGCCCTGGCGCAGAGCCTGATCTTCGGCATCCTGTCGCTTCGGGTCCAGGGTGTCTACCTGGCTATGGTCACCCTCGCCTTCGCCGAGATGTTCTTCATCCTGGCCGAGGCCGGCGATTTCCGCAAGTACACGGGCGCGGACGACGGGCTGCATGGTTTCCCCGTTCCAGGCTACCTCAGCGCCACCGACCACCGGACGCGCTTCTACTACCTGGCCCTCGGACTCTTCGTGTTCGTCTTTCTCGCCGCACGGCGGTTGGTGAACTCCCCGACGGGCCGCGTGATGATCGCGACCCGGGACAACGAGAGCCGCGCCACGATGATCGGCTACAACGCCATCTGGTATAAGCTTGTGGCCTTCGTCGCGGCGGGGATATTCGCGGCAGTTGCCGGAGCGCTCTCGGCCCTCTACAACGTGAGCATCACACCGGCTGTGCTGAGTTCAGTTAAGACGATCGACGCGCTGGCAATGACCATCATCGGGGGCGTGGGGACCTTGGTGGGACCCATCCTCGGAGCCACCATCGTCCAGTTGCTGGGGTACTGGCTGGAGCGCTGGTTCGGCTCCCAATGGACGCTGATCTACGGCACGATCTTCATGATCATCGTGGTCTTCCTCCCCTTCGGCATTATCGGCACCATCCGCGCCCGCGCCTTCCGCTGGCGGGCCGGCTGGAAACGGTGGCTGCGACTTCTGCGGGGTAGGCGCGAGAAGGTTCGGGAGTGAGAAGAGGAAAGCCCCCTCCGGTAGCTAAGCTGCGAACCGAGAGGGGGCCGAATGGACCTTCCAGTTTCGTCTAGAAGGCGCGTTACCGCCTAACCAGAGACGACCTTCTCGATCACGTCGCCGGTCTCCTTGTCGCGCAGAATCATCTTCGTCTTCCCATCCGGCATCTGCTCCTGTTTCACGACGACGAACTTGTCCTGGTACTCCTCAGGCGGCGCCTCTTCCTTCATCTCCAGCTCGCCGCGCCACTCCTCCAGCTCCACCGGCTCCCACTGCTTCGACTCCGCCGAGCGGTAGCAGGCGTCCATGACGGCGTTGACTACGTAACCGTCGTAGAACGTCTCCATCGGCTCCTCGCCATCGTCGAGAGCATTCAGCTGGTCGTTGAACATCTGGGGGTACCCCAGCTCGGCGATCTCGTCGCCGACGGGGAAGAGCCACCCGGTGTCGCCCTCCGCCTTCTCGGAGACGTAGCCGCCGCGGCCCACGGAGGTGAACATCTCCATCCCGGTCCTGAGGAAGTGGTCCATCCAGATGGTGCCGTCGGTGCCGGAGACCTCGTCGCGAAGATCCATGCCGCCGCGGAAGGCCCAGCTCACCTCGAACTGCCCCACAGCTCCGCTCTCAAAGCGAACCAGACCGATCCCGTGATCCTCACCGTTGATGGGGTGGACCAGTGTGTCGGCCCAACACATCACCTCCACCGGTCGATTCCCCTTGCCGACGAAGTTTCGGGCGATCTCGATGCAGTGACAGCCCATATCGATGATGGCGCCCCCGCCCGCCTTCTCCATGTCCCAGAACCACGCCCCATGCGGCCCCGCATGGGTTTCACGGGAGCGGACCCAGAGCACGCGGCCCACGGCGCCGTTCTCCACGAACTGGAGCGCTTTGAGCGTCTTCGGCGTGTAGACCAGGTCCTCCAGGTAACCGTTGAAGACGCCGGCCTCCTCGACCGCCGTCAGGATCTCCCAGGCCTCCTCCGCGGTCCGGGCCAGCGGCTTCGTGCACAGCACGGCTTTCCCGGCATCCGCCGCCATCAAGATCGCTTCCTTGTGCACGAAGTTCGGCAACCCGACCACCACCACGTCCGTCTCCGGGTCGGTGACCGCCTCCGCCATATCCGTTGTCCACTTGGGAATGTCGAGCTCCTCCGCAAAGCTCTTGACGTGATCCTCCGTCGGCGAGAAGACCGTATGGACGCGGTCTCCGCCGCGCTGCCGATGGAGCGTCATCGTGTAGAATCTGCCGATCAGTCCTGTGCCCAGCATCGTGATCTTGTGCATGGTGAAACCTCCTCGATTCGTCTCTGAGAACTAGGAAAGCGTCTTCTGCATCTGGATAAACCAGCGCAGCTCGAAGGCGTACTCCGCCGTGATGTTCAAGTAGGGCCCGCCGTGCTGACACCAGTATCCGGCGTCACCCTGAGCCTCCACGAGGTAATCGGCGGCAGCGAGCGCCTCCTCCAGGTAACGGCCGTCGCCGGTCGCCACATACAACTGCGTCAGACCGTAGAGCACCTTGCCCGAGGAGACAGAACGGAGTCGATCCTCCCGACAGGTCTCGAAGAAGTCATAGTAGGCCAGCGCTCCTTCGAGGAACCGCTCTTCTCCCGTCAATCGATACAGGTGGCTGAGGAAAGTGAGAGCGACACCCAGGTTGTAGTAGTCCTGGTCTGGCGAGCGGCGGTCGATGGCGTACCAGGTGGGCTCGTGTCCCTCGGGTACCTCTGTAACCACGCCTTCGCGCGGCCGCCACATCAGGTAGAGCTTCTCGTCGAGCGCCGGCTGGTTCTCGATGAGGCGACAGACCCACTCACCAGCGGCCTCGGCCTCGGCGCGGCGCCCAAGCGTGATCATGTCCAGCCCACCCCAGGCGGTCAGAATCAGGTCCTGGCGCGGGTCGCCCCCCTGCGCCCCGTAGCGTGATACAGCTCGGATGCCCCCCGTGGCCGGGTCGCGGAAGCGGAGCACGTAAGCCATCGCGCGATACGAGATATCGTACATCTCCAGGAAGTGGGCTGCGCGGATGTACCATAGGTTCCGGTACGGCCGATGAGCGCCGTGGTAGCCGGGGCGCGGATCCTCGAAGTCACCCTCGTCGGTGAACGTCTCCTTCTCCAGCCACCGCATGTGCTCCCAGGCCTCCGCTTTGTAACCATTGTCGAAGAGGGCCATCGGGAGCTTGAAGAACCTCGTCTTCCGCTCTCTGACGTCCCCGAAGGATCCATCGGGATTCCGGTGGCTCAGGATCCAAGCAAGCCCCTTCTCCAGCGCCGCCCGGTACTGTTCGAGCCCCTCTCGGTCGATCATCGTCTCCCCTCTCCCTAGCACAGACTTCCGAAACGCGCTCCGTCGTCTTCGACTGTAGTGACGGCTTCAGCCGTTGGGCAGTACCGAAAGCCGCTGAGGCGCCACTACGACCCCTTTGGATTCGGGCAGTCCCGCTGAGACTTCCGACGTTTACGGCATAGGTTTTCTACTGCGCAGTCCTATGCTCCAGAGACCGTTGTTGGGAAACAGTTCTAACCGCAAAAGTCGGAAGTCTTGGCCTCTCTCTCCTCAGCTTCCGTCGTCCAGGGGGTACGCACCATACTTCCGGGCAACCTCGAACAGCGTCACCACGTTCTGCGGGGGCACATCGGGCTGCAGATGGTTGGCCGGAGCGAGCACGTAGCCGCCGCCCGGGGCCAGCGCGGCGATGCGCTGCCGCGCCTCCGCCTCCACTCGATCCGCATCTCCTTGCATCGCCTGTTTGATGTCGATGGCGCCCCAGAAGCAGATCTGGCCGCCGTAATCGGCCTTTATCTGGTCCATGTCCACGTCCGGCATGGGTTCCAAAGGATGGAAGATGTCGACGCCCAGGTCAATGAGCCGCCCCAAGAATGGCTCCATCCGGCCGTCGGAGTGGAAGAGCACCTTACAGTCGGGAGCAGCCTCCCGGACGAGACCGATCAGCCGACGCCAACGGGGAGCGAAGAACCGGTCAAACATCTTCGGAGAAATCAGCGGATGTTGCGCGGCGTAGTCGTCGCCCGGCAGTTCCAGAATGTCCAAGTAGGGTCCGGCCGTGTCGAGATAGATCTCTGTGAGACGGTAGAGCACACCGGACACCTTCTCGATCAGAGCCTCCGCGAAGGACTCGTCCATCGCCAGATCGAGCAAGAATCGCTCCGTGCCGCGCAGCGAACTGCACCGCTCCAAGGGACCGTAGGAATCAGCGGCTCGGCCGACCACGGCATAGTCCGTCTCCTCGTTCAAGCGTCGGGCGCGCTCGCGCAGCTCATCCCGGCGGATGAAGCTCTCCACGTCGGGCCACTCGTAATCCTCCAGATCCTCCACAGTGGACTCCGCCAGTGGGTAGTCTATGGCGGAGGAATAGAGGCCGGTTCTCCTCCAGCCGACCCCCCACGCGTCGAGCCCGCCTTCCTCCGGTGGACCGCCCAGATCCGAGAAGCCGAGCCAGACGTAACGAGTGTCGGTGTCCAGGGCCTGGAGGATGCGCTCGTCATAGTGGTTGACCGTATGGCCCTTCCGAATGCGAAACGGGTCCACGGGCTGGTCTAGCTCCAGGTACGTACAAAGCTCACGATAGAGGGGATCGGTGATACCGTAGGCGCTGCCCCACAGCGCGGTAGGCACACGGTCCGGCTCCTCGTGCTCAACAGCAGTCAATACGCGGTCACGATGATCCATAACACTCTCTCACGGCAGAAACCTCATCTAGTCTTTTGCCAGGTCGAACTCGACGGAGCGCCGAATTCGAGACCGGCCTACCGTCCGCGGTCTGATCCTTCTACCACGGACGCTGTCGGGAGCACAGAACGGAATCGTCCCCACCTCGCCTCTCGCACGGAAGGGCTACTCGTCGCCGTCGCTCCGAAGGGATGCCCAGATGGCCGCACCGATCAGTCCTGCATCCGTGCCCAGCTCGGCGGGCACAATCTCCACCTTCTCCAAGGGCGTGACATTCGCGGTCTCCCGCACCGTGCGCCGAATGGGATCGAAGAGCAAGTCGCCAGCTTGCGCCACGCCTCCCCCGATCACCACCATGTCGGGACTGATGATGGTGATCAGGTTCGCTACGCCGATGCCGATGTAGAACCCAGCCCGCTCATAGATCTCCTGAGCGACGGGATCCCCGGCTAGAGCCGCCTCAGCGATGATCTTTGGGGTGACCTCATTCAGATCATAAGAGACAAGCTCGGCGATCCGCGTGGTGCGCCCCTGGGTGATAGCCTTGAGGGCCATCGCGCTGATGGCAGGCCCGCTGGCGAAGGCCTCCAGACAACCCCGGCTGCCGCAGCCGCAGCGCGGCCCATAGGGATCAATGACGTGGTGGCCTACCTCGCCCGCCGTGCCATCCAAGCCCAGGTGGAGCTTCCCGTCGATTACCAGCCCTCCACCGATGCCGGTGCCTATCGCCATCCCGACGACCGTGTTCGCGTCCCGCCCTGCGCCAAAGGTCTTCTCGGCCAGAGTGAAGGAACGCACGTCATTGAGCAGCGTCACCGGCAGGCCCGTGGCATCTTCCAGGGTATCCCTGAGGGGTACGTTGGGCCACTCGCCTGGCAGATTGGGCAGAAAGAGCGTCAGGCCGCGTTCAAGATCGAGCACCCCGGGGACGCCGACACCCACGCCGCCGATAGCCTGCTTTTCGATACCCGCCTCAAGGATGACTTCGTCGATCAGACCCGCCATCCGGTCCATTACAGCGTCGTGGCCTTCCTTCGCCAGCGTGGGCACGTGATGACGGCCCATCCGCTCTCCAGAGCTGACGTCCACCACGGCTGCAGTGAGGGTCGTTCCCCCCAGATCGATGCCAACGTAGTGATTGCTTTCGGTCATGAGCACATGCCTTTCTCTACTATCCAGAAGCACCACCAAGGACACGGCGGATAGTAAGGGAGCAGAGACAGAACCCTGCGCCGCTTTCGCTCCGGATGACGGTGGCGCGCGCTGCCCATCCTCGGGCTGATGGCCGCAGGCGCCTGCCCAGCTTCCTGTCCTTTGAGCTCTTTGTGGCTTCGTTGATTACTGCCGCAGGCGACGCTGGCGGCCGTAGATCGAAATCAGAACCAGCAGGATCACTCCCAGGACGATCAGCCGGGCGGCCTCCGGCAGCTGCACGGCCGTGAGGAGACTGGTGATCAGCGTCAACACCAGGGCGCCGGACATCGTCCCGAAGTAGCTCCCCTCTCCACCCGCCAGAACCGTCCCTCCCACCACCACAGCCGCGATGGAGGGGAAGAGGTAGCGGTCACCCAGGTTGAGGAAAACGCTGCCCGTGAAACCAAGTACCATGAATCCGCCCAGGGCAGCGAGCATGCCGCTCAAGGCGTACGTGGCGACCACCATCAAAGGCACGCGCACGCCGGAGAAGCGCGACGTCCTCCGGTTGACGCCTATGGCGAACAACTGCTTCCCGTACCGCGTCCGCTGCAGCAGCAGCCACATCAGCCCCCCAAGGATAAGCCAGATAACGACGACGCCCGGGATGTTCAAGACGAGGGGCTCGGAGATCAGCCGCGACATGATCGGGGCCGGATCGCCCATCATCTCCCCCTGGGTCACCACCAATATCAAACCCTGCACCACACCCGCCATACCGAGCGTCATCACCAAGGGTGGGATGCCAAGGTAGGTGATACCGAGGCCGTTCACAAGGCCGATCCCGGCCCCGACGGAGAGGGCTATTGCCAGCGCAGGGATGACGCGGCTGTTCTGGCCGTCCACGTAGCGGAAGACCAAGATGGCCCCCAGCGTGACCACGGCGCCCACCGAGAGATCAATGCCCGCGTTCCCGCTGATGATCACCACGGTCTGTCCGGCCGCGATGATGCCCAGGAAGGCAGCCAGACGGACGATGTTGATGGCCTGATCGTAGCTCACGAAGCCCGGCCGCAGGATGCCGCCCAGGAAGAAGAGGCCGATAGCTAGGAGAAGCGCCGCCAGAGGGGGGCTGATGCTCACAGATTTGAGAGTCTTTAGGAGCTTCATGCTCTCTCCCTCCCACTGCGAATAAGTCTGATGAGGCCCGGACCGGCCAGTGCCCCGACGATGATCAAGGCATCCACCAGTGTCTGCGACCAGGTGGGCACGTTGGCAAAGGAGATGATGTTCCGAATCGTGCCCAGCACCACGACGCCCATCAAGGTGCCGATGATGCCGCCCTGCCCGCCGCTCAGGCGGGTTCCGCCCAGCACGACGGCCACGATAGACGACAGGGTCATCGCCTCACCGATGCGCGGGTCACCGGTGCCGGTGTTGAGCGTCAGGGCCAGCGCCGACAGCGCTGACATAAACCCGGCCACGACGTACGTGCTCAACCGCATCAGATTGACAGGAATGCCCGTGGCGTAGGCCGATTCCGGCTGGCCCCCGACCGCGAAGAGGAAGCGGGCGTAGCGGGTGCGGCGCACAGTTACCCACGCCGCGCCGATGAGCACGGCCACCCACAGCGCTAGAGGGAGACCGAGGGGCGCAGATCGATACAACTCGGTCATCCCGCTGGGGAGCAGGCCGCCGGGCCGCGGCAGAATCCAGAGCGCGATCCCGGCGAAGATAAAGCTGGTGGCGTAGGTGGTGACGATGGGTTGGAGGCGGAGGAAGGCCACGCAGACGCCGTTAAAGGCTCCAGCCGCCATCCCAGCGCCCAGGGCGGCCAGCAAGCCGACCAGTACGTCCGACGTGGTGGACTCCCGGGTGATCAGGGTTACCAGAATGGTATTGACCATCGAAACCATAGCGCCCACCGAGAGGTCGATGCCCCCGGCGATAATCACCACGGCCTGACCTGCTGACACGAGCATCATAGGGAGGAAGATCCGCATGTTGCCGCTCAGGACCCGCGGGCTAAATAGATTCGGCTGAAAGTAGAGATTCACGCCTAATGCCACAAGAAGCAGCAGTAGAGCGAAGAGATAAGGATGTCTGAGCGATAGTCTCTTCAGTCGGATGTTGTTCATACGTGGTTTCCCTGATTCGACCCCAGACTGGCTCTGACCAACTCCGAGTGGGTCAGCGTCGATCCGGACAGCTCTGCCGTCACCGCTCCATCCTGGAGCACGAGCACTCGGTCGCAGAGCCCGAGCAGCTCCTGGTCGTCGGTGCTGTAGAGGATGATAGCCGTGCCCTCCTTCCGCAGCTCGCCCAGAAGATGATAGAACTCCTGCTTCGTCCCTACGTCCACGCCCTTTGTCGGGTCGTTCAGGAGGAGGAGCTTCGGATCGCGCAGGAGCCACTTACCCAGCACGACCTTCTGAGCATTGCCGCCGCTCAGGCTGCTCACGTCGGCGGAGAGCCCGGACATCACCAGGTTGAGCGTATCGGCCACACGATGAGCGTCGTGTCTGGCCTTCTCCATGCTCAGGGGAAGACCATACTGCTTCCACGACGGTAGATGGAGGTTCTCGAGAATGGAACGCCGCATCAGCAGGCCCTCACTCGCCCGGTCGCCCGGAACGAGGGCCACCCGCTTCCGCATCGCCTGGCGTGGATGGCTGAAGTGGACCTCATCGTCCCCTAGAACCATCTTTCCCTCGAAGGGGATCACACCGAAGATAGCAAGAAGAAGGTCCGACTGCCCCTGACCCTGGAGGCCTCCGATACCCAGCAGCTCTCCATCCCGAACCTCGACGTCGATGCCTTTCAGGATGCGCGTCTGCAAGTTGCTTACAGAGAGCCGCGTGGCAGCTTCCGAGGGCTCCAGGACCTCCTCTGGCTGCTCCGGGACAGCGCGCGTGGAACCGACCATCAGCCTCACCAGTTCCTCTTCGTCCGTCTCCTCGATGGGGCTCGTTCCGACGGTCTCACCGTTCCGCAGTACGCTAACGCAGTCGGCGATGCGCATGATCTCTTCCATGCGGTGCGAGACGAAGACGACCGCCTTGCCCTCCTCCTTCCAATCGGCGATCAGGTTGAACAGCCGGTCCACCTGTTGAGCATCAAGGCTCGCCGTCGCCTCGTCCAGGATCATCAACCGCGGGTTGAGACTGAGGGCCTTCAGGATCTCCACGATCTGTCTCTCATCGGGAGAGAGGGTAGAGACGGGCGCGCCCGGTTCCAGGTCACCGCTGTAGGTACCGGCGAAGAGCTCGAGTAGGTCGCGCGTCTCCTTCTCCACCCTCTTCGAATTCACCAGCACGCCGCCGTTCAGAGGTTCGTGCGTAAGCCAGATATTCTCAGCAACGGTCATGTCCGGCACCAGACTCAGCTCCTGATAGACGGCGGCGATACCGCAGTTCTTGGCCGTCTGTGGGGAGGGGAACGTCACGTGCTCGTCGTCGAGCGTGAGCCGGCCGCCGTCGGGTTCCACGACGCCGGTGATGATCTTGCACAGGGTGCTCTTCCCGCTGCCGTTGGCCCCGATGAGGGCCAGGACCTGGCCTGATTGAACGTCGAGATCGGCGTCGGATAAGGCTACGACACCGCCGTAGTGCTTCACCATATCGCGGGCGGAAAGCGAAACGCTCATCTTCTCCATGTGGTTAGCAGCCTTCGTATGGGTAAACGGGTAGAACCGCAGGAGCGCCGGTGCGGGCGCCCCTGCGGCACAGATGCTAGCCTACTGCATGAAGGCAGCAGCGTCTTCCTGGCTGATCCAACCGTCCAGCGTGTAGGATGCCGGTGCGTCATCGTACATCTCGTACACTTCCTGGAAGTTCTCCTCGGTCACGACGCCCGGGATGGGCACGTAGAGCGTATTGCCGAACTCGCCCTCGAGCTGGTTCTCATCCACCTCGGAACCGGTGAGCAGCTGCATCGCCACGCGAAGGCCGCTGACGCCCTGCCCCGGCGGGTTGACCACGCCGATGGACGTGAACTCCGGGCGGTCCTGCTTGACCTCCTGCCACAGCTGGAGGAAACCGGCGCGGGCCTCACCCGTGCTGGTCGGCCATTCGTCGGGGTCCGCCGTGCGGATCGCCCGCAAGGCGCCTTCCGCCATGCCGTCCTGGGTCCAGACGCCGTCGATGTTCGGCAGGGAGGCGAGGAAGTCGCTCATCACCTGCTGACCCGTGGCCTGGTCCCAATTGCCCGTGTCGCGGCCCACGACCTCGATGCCGGAGTAGCCGCTGAAGACCTCCTCGACGCCGGCCATGCGGGCCTCGTTCGCCGGGTGGCCCACGACGCCCTCGATGAGGACGACGTCGCCGGAGCCGCCCAACTGATCGACCAGCCAGCGGGCGCTGATCTTGGCCCACTCCTTCTGATCGGTGACCACGTTGAGGGCTGCCTCGGCGCTGACCTCCTGGTCAACCGAGATGACGACGATGCCGGCATCGGCCGCCTCCTGCATCACCGAGTTGAGCGCGTTCTGATCGTTCGGGTTGATGATCAAGGCGTCGACGCCCCGGTTCATCAGGTTCTGAATCTGCTGAATCTGACCCTGGATGTCGACGTCGGCACTCTCGATGAGCAGCTCGTTCGTCAGGCCCAGCTCCATATAGGCCTCATTCGCATCCTGCAGATCCTGGACCATCTGGGTGCGCCACTCGCTGCCGACGAACCCGTTGGAGACACCGATGGTGAAGGGCGCGCCCTCCACCTCGTCAGCAGGCGGAAGGACTGCGCTGATCTCCTCGGGCGTGTCCTGCTCGGGCGGCGTGAAGGAAGCTTCGACGCTTGGCGTCTCCGGCTCCTCGGCCTGCTCTTCCTCGCCCGTGTACGGCAGGTCCTCCATCAGGTCCTCGGCCATGAGCTCGCCTTCCATCAGCTGCACGGCCTGCTCCTCGGTGATCCAGCCGTCCAACGTATAGGAAGCGGGTCGGTCCTGGAACTCCTGGTAGACCTCTTCGAAGTTCTCCTCGGTGACCACCCCCGGGATAGGCAGGTAGAGCGAGTTGCCGAACTCACCGCGCAGCGCCTCGTCCGCCACCTCACGTCCCTGCAGGATCTCCAGCGCCACACGCATACCGCTCACGCCCTGCCCCGGCGGGTTGATCACGCCGATGGAGGTGAAGTCCGGGCGCTCCTCCTTGACCTCGTTCCAGAGCTGGAGGTAGCCTACGCGGGCCTCGCCCACCATGACGGGCCACTCCTCGGGATCCGCCGTGCGAACGGCGCGCAGCGCGCCCTCCGCCATGCCGTCCTGGGTCCAGACGCCGTCGATATTGGGCAACGAGGCGAGGAAGTCGCTCATCACCTGCTGGCCCGTGGCCTGGTCCCAGTTGCCGCTGTCGCGGCCCACGACCTCGATGTCGGGGTACTGGTCGAAAACTTCCTCGACGCCGGCCATACGAGCCTCGTTGGCCGGGTGTCCCACGACGCCCTCGATAAGGACGACGTCACCCTCGCCTTCGAGTTGATCAGCCAGCCAGCGGGCGCTGATCATGGCCCACTGCTTCTGATTCGTCACCACGTTCAGGGCGCCCTCGGCGCTGACCTCCTGGTCGACGACGACGACGACGATGCCGGCGTCCACAGCCTCCTGGATGACCGAGTTGAGCGCGTTCTGGTCGTTGGGGTTGATAATGATCGCGTCCACGTCCCGGTTCATCAGGTTCTGGATCTGTTGAATCTGGCCCTGCACGTCCACGTCGGCGCTCTCGATGATCAACTCGTTGGTCAAACCCTCGTCTATGTACTCCTGGTTGACCTCCTGCATATTCTGGATCATCTGAGTGCGCCACTCACTCCCGACAAACCCATTCGAGACACCGATGGTGAAGGGTGCGCCAGCTTCTTCTTCGGCCGGTTCCTCTTCGGTGGCCGGTGGCTCTGTCGGTTCTTCTTCCTCTACCGCGGTCGGCTCTTCTTCCGGAGCCTCCGTCGGTGCACCGCAGCCTACCAATGCCGTGCCCACCATAGCGACGACGAGCAGCACCAGTAGAGCCTTAAACGACTTGCGGCTGTTCATATCTCTCTTCTCCTTATGTCCTAGTTGTTGCGTAACGTCACGAATTGCTTGGATCGCCGTGCGAACCCGATGGACGGATCAGCAAGGCGATTCACCTAGACCGGATGGAACAGCGTGTGACTGTCGATATCACCTCCATTCCTGCGTGTTCTGGCCCGATTCAGGCCTACTCCATCCCCAAACGGTCCTTGCATTCGTCCAAGATCTTCACCGTGCGCGAGGCTCCGATCCGGGTGACGCCTAGGTCGCGCACCTCCAGCAGGCGATCCATCGAGCGGACCCCTCCTGCGGCCTTGACCTGCACGTGGTCCGGCGCATACTCACGCATCAGCTTCAGATCGTGATCTGTTGCGCCCCCCGTACCGTAGCCGGTTGAGGTCTTGACCCAGTCAGCGCCCACCTCACCGCAGATCTCGCAAAGGTGAATCTTCTGATCATCGTTGAGATAGCAGTTTTCGAAAATCACCTTGACCTTCTGGTCGTAGTCATGAGCAAGGTCAACCACGGCCTGGATCTCGTCGCGGACGTAGTCCCAATGACCGCTGAGTACACGGCTGATGTTCACCACCATGTCGAGCTCTTCGCCGCCGTCCAGGAGAGCCTGCTTCGCCTCGGCCAGTTTCGTCGCCGTGGCGTGTCCTCCGTGGGGAAAGCCGATGGTCGTGCTGGCCTTCACGGTACTGCCGTCCAGCACCTCGGCCGCCCGTTTCAGGTAGTAGGGCATGATGCAGGCGCTGGCCACGTCGTAGTCGAGGGCAATCTGAAGGCCCTCCTCCAGCTCCTCAACGCTCAGTGTGGGATTGAGGAGCGAGTGATCGATCATCTTCGCGATCTCTTCATACGTATAGTCCATCAAAACACCTCCTTGAGCTACATCCTTCTGACCGTCAACGACCGGACTGACACCGACCGCGCGGACCTGGCTGGGTCCGACATCAACCTCAGCCTCTCGGGGCCTCAGTCTTCGTCCGCCAGTGCCGCCCCATCACAGTCGCCTACCAGACGGACAACCAATACGATCTACGTCCGGCGAGGCATCTGGGGCATGAACTGCTTCAGATAGCGAGCGCTCTGAACCAGCGCTCCCTTCCGGCTCTCCAACGATCCCTCGTAGGCCCGGTCCTCAACCTCGATGCAGACCGGTCCGTCGTAACCAGTATCGCTCAGCACCGAGAAGAACGTGCCCCAGTCGATCTCCCCCAGGCCGGGCAGCTTCGGCGTGTGAAACTGGAGCGGCGTGGCCATAATGCCCACGTCATCTAGATGATGTCGGTCGATCCTCACGTCCTTGGCGTGCACGTGGAACAGCTTATCCGAGAAGTCGCGCAGCGGCTTCAGATAGTCCATCTGCTGCCAGACGAGGTGCGAAGGGTCGTAGTTCAGGCCGAAGTGATCACTCTCGATGTCCGAGAACATCCGTCGCCATATCTTTGGGCTCCGCGCCAGGTTCTTGCCGCCCGGCCACTCGTCCTCGGTGAAGGCCATGGGGCAGTTCTCGATGCCAATCAGGATGCCGTGATCCTCGGCGAGTTGAATGAGTGGGGGCCAGACCTCCTGGAACCGCGGCCAGTTCTCGTCCACGGACTTGGTCCAATCCCGTCCAATGAACGTGTTGACAACGTCCACGCCCAGCAGCTCGGCCCCGCGGATGACGTCCTTGATATGGTCGATGTATACCTGAGCCGCCTCTCTATCCGGCGCCAGCGGGTTGGGGTAATAGCCCAGCCCGCTGATGGCGACGCCGGCATCGTCAAACAGACTGTTGATCCTGGTCGCCTCGTCCTCGTCCAGGTTCGCCACATCAATGTGCGTCACGCCTGCGTAGCGGCGCTCCGCCTTACCCTTCGGCCAGCACATGATCTCGACGGCATCGAAGCCGTTGTGAGCGGCGAAATCGACGACCTCCTCCAGTGAGAGATCGCCCAGAATAGCGCTGACAAAACCTAGTTTCATCATCGTTGAGCCTCCTTGGCTAAAGAGCACGGGTTGTGTATGCGCGTCGTCGGTGACGATTCAGCAAAACGTGATCGGTGAGACCAGACATGTGAGCCAGCTACCTTCCGCACAAGTTACGGCAGTTCCACCCAGCGCTCCTCCTCGTCGCTCTTGAGGATCGCCTCGCAGAGGAGAACCTCCTCGTGCCCATCCTCGAACGTGGCGAACGGCTTGGGCGCCTTCATGTCGCCCTCAGCGACATAGTCGTAGAAGGCCTGGAAACCCTGCTTGAAGGTGTCATCGTACCCCTCATTATGACCGCCCGGGTACGTAGCGTACTCCCGGGCTGCCTCCGAGAGAAGACTGGGGTCTCGATGCAAGAGTTCGTTCGCCTTGTCCCGATAGCCGTTCCACAACTCATTGGGCATCTCGCTGTTCCAGCTCAGGGCACGCTCGGAACCGGCAATCTCGTAGCGCAAGCTGTTCTTCCGGCCCGCCGTGACCTGGGAGACCCAGAGGGACCCCGGTACATCATTCTCGAAACGAATCAACACCGCGCCACCGTCCTCAGTCTCTACCTCGATCGTCTCAGTGGCCTCTTGCCTCTCCAGCTTGCCGGAGAAGGTCTCCACCTCTCCGATCGGACGCTGACGGGTTGGGTGGACGATATGCAGGTCGGCGAAGACAGAGATCACCTTCAGACCGGTGATCACCTGCACCAGGTCGAGCCAGTGTGTGCCGATATCGGCGATAGCGCGGAGCTTACCGCCCTTGTCGGCCAACACACGCCAGTTGTAGTCGGTGGGATAGAGGAGCCAATCCTGCACGTAGCTGCCAGCGACGGAATGAACCTCTCCCAAGTCACCGCGGCGGACGATGTCCCGAGCCTCGATACTGAGCGGGTAGAAGCGGAGATTGTAGTTCACACCGGCGGCCAAGCCCGTTTCCTCTGCCAGGCGGACCAGCTCCCGCGTCTCCTCGGAGGTGATGGCGAGAGGCTTCTCGCACAACACGTGCTTCCCGGCCTCAAGAGCCGCCTTCGCTTGATCAAAATGGAGGTGATTCGGGGTGGTGATGTGGACGACATCCACGTCCTCATCGGCCAGCAGGTCGTCGTACGTCTCATATCCCTTCGGTATGCCGAGCTTCTGAGCCGCCCGACGGGATTTCTCGGGCGATGATCCCAGGATGCCAGCGATATCGATATCCAGGCGGTGGAGGGCCTCAGTGTGCGTCGATCCCATGAAGCCCGTGCCAACAACAGCAGCCTTCAAATCGTCCATAACAGCCTCCTTATACATACTGATCGACCAAGCTAACGCCCGACGCACGTACTGAAGCAATTCGGCAGTCAGCGGCATCTCCACTTGACCAGCCGCCCCGCGTCAAATGTACGGTCATTCGGTCTATTCCCCGGTCAACGTTCCTTACCGTGAGGGGTAGACGTCTGTGGTACGGTACTCATAGCGATCGGCCCTATAGTACGTCACGCTAGACTCAATAACCTGTCGAGACTCCAGCAAGGCAACCGTCTTGACGAGAAGAAGAGGAGCACCGTGCTCGACCCGCAGCAACTCGGCCTGGAAATCATCGGCCACCACAGCACTGATGGTGTGCTGGATCTCGGTGATCACGAGATGGTACTCCCCGGCCAACACATCGTAGAGACTCTCCCGGTTGAAGTCGTATCCCTCCAACCCAGGGCACTTCTCCATGAGGACGATAGAGGACTGGAGGGCGATCGGTTCGTCGTCGCCGAAGCGTAGCCGAACCAGGCGAAGACACTCGCTCCCCAGGTCGCCGTGGAAAGCTTTGGGATAAGTCTCGTCCACGACGTCCGTGAGCTGCTTGAGCACCCGCGAGTGCGCCGTGCGTCCCATGTCGGCCATCTGGCGGGTGAAGCTCCGGTCGAGATAGAACTTCATCCGATCGGCCCGGGCCTTGATCCGCGTGCCCCGCCCAGCCCTCCGTGCGATGAGGTCGTCGGCGACAAGACGTTCCAACGCCTTCCGCATGGTGTGGCGGCTGACGCCGTACGCGCGACAGAGAGCTTTCTCCGGGGGCAGCGTGGCGTTGGGGGGCAGTTTGCCGGACCCGATCAGACGACGCAAATCGTTCTCTATCTGGTGATAGAGAGGCACAGGGCTCTCTGAGTCCAGCGATCCGATGTCGAGCGCGGAGATATCGATGTCGGTAATGTCTCCCATACTCTCGGTGTCTGATGAAATGTCCGAACATTTGCCATTCTATCAGATAATCCGCGCTGTGTCAAGGGTCGGTTCCCCGATCCCAAGTTCCCCCCTCTAACAGGGAGGGCGACCGGCAAAGCGCCAGTCATCTAAGCGCGGAAGCATCGAAGGACGTCCGGCACCCGGCTGGGCGTGCCGACATCATGAGTATACCATAGGGACCGGGATGATTTCCGTTGGGTTCCATTGGAGCAGCGTTTGGGTTAGGTTAGCCAGAGTTGGAATTCGGTTAGCCTTTCGAGGAGGGCGAACGGTGGACGAGTCCCTTGACGCAGCCGGGAACTTCGACTAGACTGGGCATCGGCACAATCTGGATAGCGAATTGCACTGAACGGGAGAAAGAGATGAGGGAGTACCGCTTCTTGCAGGTCGACGTCTTCACCGACACACCCTTTGGAGGAAATCCCCTGGCCGTCTTCCCGGACGCCGAAGGGCTCACCAGCGAAGAGATGCAGAAGCTGACCCGAGAGATGAACCTCTCGGAGACCACCTTCGTCCTCCCGCCGGAGGCACCGGAGGCGGACTTCAAGGTGCGCATCTTCACACCGGCGAAGGAAGTACCCTTCGCCGGCCATCCGGTGGTCGGCACGCACTGGGTGATGGCCCACCTGAGGCGCGTCGCGCTGCAGGAACCGGTGACCCAAGTCCGCTTCGAGCTGGGCGTGGGCGTGCTGCCCGCAGACCTTCACGTGAGCGGCGCAGGGGTGGAACGGGTAATGATGACCCAGGACCGCCCCACCTTCCACGCCGTGCTCGATGATCTGGAGGATCTGTCGGCAGGGCTGGGGCTGGATCAGGAGGCGATCCGCTCCACGGGCCTGCCGGTGCAGGTCGTCTCAACCGGCCTGCCGCAGATGATGGTCCCGGTCCGCTCCCTGGCCGAGGTGCAGGCATTGGCCGCCAGTGAGCTGAACGTGGCAGCGCTCAACCGTGCCTGCCGCCGGGTGAGCACGGAGTGCGTCATGGTCTTCACCCGGGAGACGGAGCGGCCCGAGGCGTCGGTTCACGTCCGTATGTTCGCGCCGCTGCTGGGTGTGCCGGAGGATCCCGCCACCGGAAGCGCCAACGGGGCGCTGGGCGCCTATCTCGTCCATCACCAGGCGGTGGAGGTGACGGAGCCGATCACGCGCATCGTGAGCGCCCAGGGATCAGAGATGGGCCGGCCGAGCACGGTCTACGTGGAGGTCGACCACGGCGGCAGTGAGATCTCGGCCGTCCGCGTCGGCGGGTCCGTGGTCCCGGTGATTGAGGGAGCGGCGCGGGTCTAGTCTGCCGGCCCTCGGCTGGAGCTGCGACCGGGACGAGCGTCGCCGTCAGTCCGGGAGCGTTCGCAGGACCTCCCGCAGGGGCTCTCGCAGCTCGACGGGCACCACGACGTACAACTCACCCTCCACCTTCGCCTCCACGAGAAGCCCGTACAGACGGAGCAAGCCCATGGTCGATTCCGGCGTGTACCAGTGCCAGTAACGGGACTCGTCCAGGTCACTGTCATAGCGAGCGTCGAAGTCACTCCACTTCATCGCGCCGCCCCGGTCCAACATGGTGCTTAGGGCCTCCTGAAGCTCCTCGTCAGAGCTCCTCACCGACCACCACAGCTTCTCCCGATCCGTCAGCGCCTCGATGACGGCGTCGACCAGCTCCACCTTCCGCAGCGACGACCAACCAGGCTCCGGCTGGACCTCTCGAGCCATCGCTGTGAGCATGTCTTTCGTATACAGGGGCAGGGCGTCAGCCAGGCTCGGTTCGAGAGTGGTCAGTCCCTGCTGCAGTTCTTCGCGCCAGGCTAGGTCCCGCTCCCACTGCTCGTCCCAGTACTCCCACTGTTGCCAATCCTCCATCCACTCCAACATATCCCGAGCCGGTTCGTAATCGGGCATCACCTCCAGTGCCGCCTGGAGCAGTTTCACCGCATCCTCATATTGACGCTCCTGAACGAGGATGCGCGCCCGGACGAAGTGGATATAGGCGGCCTCCTGAGGGAGAAGGCCATCAGTGTCCGGGAGCGGCGAGATTAACTTCTCCGCCTCCGCCGCCCGTCCCTCGTCTAGAAGAAAACTGGCCAGGTTGCCCACGGCGAAAACGTACTGGGGGTCGATCTCCAACGCTCTCCGAAACATCGCCCTCGCTCGTTCGAACTCACCGCGCCGAGCATAGATGGAACCTAGATTGTTGTAGGCCTCCTTGACGTGGGGATCGAACTCGAGAATGCGCTCCAGCAGTTCCTCAGCTCGGTCGTCCTCGCCCCGCGCCAGATATCTGCCCGCTCGATTGAGCATATGTATCACTGGCTGAGAGTAGTCCGAGACGCGCGCCCTCTCCCGAGGAATCATCTCCATACGCATTTCGATCGAGCGCCACTCCCCGTCCAGCCAAGCCCGGACGGTCTCCCCCTCTTCAATCTCACCCGCCTCGAGCAACGCGCCCAGAGCCTCCATTCTCTCTTCGTCGCTGCCCGCCTCGCTGAGCGCGAAGCGCCGTAGGGCGGCATAGGCTTCAGGCATCCCGATTGTGCTCAACATCATGATGCCCGCTTCCACCTCCTGCTCCTCCCAGATCATCTTCTCGCAGACAAGAATCACCTGTGGATAGCGCTTAGCGAACCGTCTCAAGCGCCGCTCAAAACGCTGGGCACGCTCCTCGGTCAGATCCATGGCCAGTGCGAAGAACTCCTCCATCGGCAACGGGGGCATCAGGTCCATAGGACGGAAGTAACGGAAGTACGGGGCCCACCCCGTACCGGACCTCCCTTTCTTCAAGCCAGCCAGCGTCTCGGCCGCCAAAGGCTTGGCGGCCTGGAGAGGCCTCAGGCGCCGCTCTGCCTCCTTCCGGCGGCCCATATTCGCCGCGGCAATCCCAAGCAAGCATTGAGCTCGGTTGAGAATAAACGGAGGCAGTTCCTCATCAGCGGCTTTGTCTCCAAAAGGCATTAGGATCTGATAGATGCTCTCGTGCTCACCAAGGATCGCCGCCACCTCACCCTTGAGGAACCGCTCCTCGGGACCCTGCGGCTCCACGTTTTCGAAGCGTGCCCAGAGTTCTCGGGCCTCCTCCTCCCGACCCGACAAGGCGAGAAAACGGATCGCATTGCCCAGTGCCTGGACATCCCGCGGATGATCTGCCAGCATCCGACGCACGATCGCCAACGCCTCCTCCGCCCGCCCAACCTCGAAGAGAGCTTCCGACAGGTTGGTGTGGGCTGGAGGCCAGTCCCCCAGCCGTCTGACAGCTCGCCTGAAAGCGGTGACGGCGTCGTCGGGGTTCTCCTCGATGGTGGCGCGGAGCCCGCGCTCCAGGTCGTAGAGTCCCTGCTCCACCTGATCGATCGGACGGGCCACCTCCTGCGCGGTCTCGGCCAAATCCTGTTCGAGTTGCGCCACGATCTGGCCTACAGGGTCCACGAACGGAGAGGCGACGGCCCGATCTAGTACCTGGTGAAAGATTCTCAGGGCGTGCATAGCGAATCCAACATCCAGATACAGACTAGCCAGGGGAATCAAGTGTTCCCCAGGGTCACTGAGAGCCTGGACATGCTCCCATGCATACATGGCGCCCCACGCATCTCCGGCCGCAGCCAGTGCGTGACCGAGTGTCATATGAACGTCCGGGTTATCGGCCTCAGACTCCGCCAGGATGTCGAGTAGGTCGATGGCCTCCCCCGGCCGGCCCCGGTCGATCAACCGCTGGGCGCGCTTGAGTGCCCGTTCCAGCTCGGGGTTCGTGCGCCGGCGATCCGCCGCCCTGCGCCGGGCAGACCGCCCGTTTCCGCTACTCCGCTTCCCACGTCGGTGGGCCATAGCTTATACTCCCTGGGTCTATGCTTGACGTGTCCACTATACCATCGGATCGAGTATTTGTCATGGTTTGTGGACTATGGGTGACACGCCCGGGCGGCAGCCACCGCCACCAGCCCGGCCCAGCTGGCTGCCGTACGACAGATGACGCGTAAGCTTGGAAATAGCGGTTCCCATTAGGGGTATCCTGGCATCTTGTGGTATAATGTGGCCAGGATGAATGCAGACCATCATCGGACACCGCGTATACTCACACTGATCACTGCAGTCGGGATGCTGCTGGCTGGGTGCGCGGATCAGCCGACGGTGACACCGACGCCAGTCACGCCCACCACAGAGTCCAGCAGCCCGACTCCTTCGGCTGAGGTCACCGAGACGCTGCCGTCAGCGACGGCGACGTTGGAGCTTCCAAGCTCCACCCCCACGCCGCTGCCGGCGACGGAGACGCCCGTGCCGACCACCGCCGCGCCGACGGCCACGCCCCTATCCCCTACCCCGACCCCCGCGCCGCCCACTCCGACTCTCGCCCCGTCGCCGACGGCCGCCGAGGCCGTGATTCACAGCTTCCGTGCCAATGTCGACGTGGCCGATCCGGGCGAGACCATCACCCTGACGTGGAACTGGAGCGGGGGAACGAGAGCCAGCATCTACCACCTCTTCTGCACCGGCCAGCTCAGTATCCCAAACTGGGAGGTGGGACCGACGGGATCTCTCACCTACACCATCCGACCCGAAAGGCGCAATTACGACAGCTTCGTGCTCTACGTAGGCGAGGACGGCGTGTCGGCGTCGAAGAGCGTGACGGTGAAACTGACCTGCCCCGACGAATGGTTCTTCAGTCCGGCACCCGATATCTGTCCAGCCGACGCGCAGCGGGTCAGCGACGGCGCTGAGCAGCGTTTCGAGCGCGGCGTGATGCTCTGGGTGAGCCATGAGGACCGCATCTACGTCCTCTTTGATGACGGCTATTCCCGAGAGTGGAAGGCGTACCGCGACGAGTGGGACGAAGGCGATCCGACGCTGGATCCCGATATCGTCCCGCCGGCCGGCCTGCAGCAGCCGGTCCGCGGCTTCGGGCTGCTCTGGCGGGAGGAATCAGGGATTCGGGAGCGCCTGGGCTGGGCAGTCGAGGAGGAACACGGCTACCAGACCGCTCTCCAGCGAACCTCGCACTGCAAGTACTCTGATCTCTACATCCGCGCGCACAACGGTGGCGTCTGGAAGCTGCGACCCAACGGCAGTGATTGGGAGCAGGTGGAGACGGGCGAGTAGCAGGGTTCCGGTCGCTCACCTTGCGAAGATTCAGATCGAGCCTGTGTGCTGGACCAGGTGTCCGCCCCTCGACGACCTCGCCGGACACGCGAGATCGACCCTTGAAAGGTTCGCCGTTTGTCCTTCCTCAGCTTTCCCCGGGTCTAGATCCCGCCCCGCAGTGCAACAGCACTCCACCTCACAGCAAGAGTGCCGTGAACTAAACGCGCAAGGTCCGCGGGATGCCCCGCACGGCGCATCTAAACCAGCATCTCCGTGTTGTACCTAACGTGCAGGGCGAAAGGGGCGGGGCGCTTCCTTGGATGCTCCGCGGCCTCCTTCGCCCCCAGCCCGATTGATCTCGTCGGCCAAGAGCCTCGCCGACGCGACAGCGCTTCATCTGTAAAGGAAACCCATGCAGACTGTTCTAAGAGCCATCTTTCCCAAGATCGATCGACCATCCACCCGCTCACGCCTCGCCTGGTACGCCTACGACATCGGTAACTCGGCCTACGCCGCGGTCGTCCTGCTGGCCGTCTACGCTGCCTACTTCAAGGAGCACGTCGTGGGCGGCGCAGAGGGTTCCCGCCTATGGGGCATCTCGGTGGGCATCGCGATGCTCGTCGTCGCCGTGATCTCGCCCGTGCTTGGCGTCATCGCGGACTTCGCCGGTCGGAAGAAGCGGTTCCTGCTCTTCTTCACCGTCCTGGCATGTCTCGCTACAGCGACGCTCTTCTTCGTTCGCCAGGGGGACGTGCTGCCCGGCATGCTGCTCTTCATCCTCGCCGAAATCGGCTACCGCGGCGGACAGGTCTTCTACAACGCCCTCCTGCCGGAGGTCGCCGAGCGCGAGGAGACAGGCCGGGTCTCCGGAAACGGCTGGGCCATTGGCCTGGCAGGAGGGACCGTCTGTCTTCTCCTGGTGCTGGCCCTGATCACCGTCGCCGACGGCACGTGGATCGTGCGGGTCTCGCTGGTCATCACGGCGCTCTACTTCGCCTTCTTCGCCGCTCCCCTCTTCCTCTGGCTGCGGGAGCGAGCGCAGCACCAGCCGATGCCGCCCCAGGAGTCCTACATTACCGTCGCCATCAAGCGCCTGAAGGACACCTACAGGACCGTCCGACACCACCACGAGTTTCTCAAGTTCATCGCCGCCTTCCTGATCTACAACGACGGCGTGCTGATGACCATCAACTTCGCCGCCATCTTCGGCGCCGTGATGTTCGGCCTTGAGCAGGAGATGCTGCTGGTCTTCATGATCATCATCCAGCTCACCAGCGTCGTCGGCGCCTATGTCTCCGGCATCCTGACCGAGCGGATCGGCAATAAACGCACGCTGATCCTCTTCATTCTGATGATGCTGGCGGCCGTCATCGGGCTCTTCCTGAACGAGTCGGTGCTGGGGTTCTTCATCATCGGCGGCGTCGCGGGATGCGCCCTCTCCGCTGTTCAATCGGTGAGCCGCGGTATGATCGCCGTGCTCAGCCCACCGGGGCGCAGCGCTGAGTTCTACGGCTTCTTCGCCGTGGCCGGCCGCACCTCCTCCTTTATCGGCCCCACCATCTACGGTATCGTGGCGGCCGAGGCCGCGCTCTGGTTTCAGGCTCGCGGAGAGTCAGCCTCCTTCCTCTGGTTCCGGGCACATCATCGCGGCGCAGCTCTGTCAGAGCAGCTCGGGCAGCGGGTGGCCATTCTGCCGGTGATCGCCTTCCTGGTGGTCGGGCTGATTCTCCTGCTCTGGGTGAACGAGAAACGCTCCCGCTCGGACTACGCCTGAGGCGAAGTCCAGAACAACGCAGCAACGGACCGGGCGGGGCCACGGCCAGACGATCTCAGTGCCGCTTCGTACCAATCCAGAGAGGTAGCCCCCGGACGGCACTCCGCATGGGCCGTCTACGTGCCCCACTACCAACGGGTGGTTGTGTAGCGCGTGTCGTACGCACCTCGGTTCGTAGTGGGCTACGCAGCGGCGGGCTGTCTCTCCCTCGGCGCTGTCTCCCCTCCCCGAGCCTTTGAGCTACCCGTCACACCATGAGATAAAGCGGAGTAGCCCCCGCACGGCACTCCGCCTGGGCCGTCCCAGCCCAGCCTCCGTGCCTGACTACGAACCGGTGACCCACGGAGAACGAGCATTGGCAGCGCGCGGCGCTGCCAGAGCCAGGTACGGGTAAAGACTTGAAGCGGGAGTCGGCGACGAACCCGAAAAGTCTATAGGTCCTGCTAGGTTCTGCTAGGTCGTTGCTGCCTGCAAGGTTTGACTCCTCCACACAGCAGGTGTATAGTCGATCTTGAGGCGAATGCCTCATATACCGCACGGCCGCTGTGGCCGACAGCGGCAAACGGAGAAGCATGCCCCCTCTCCCCATCCACGGAGGACATCATCAACCGCTCACGCTCTCTCGACTGGCTCTTCCTAACCCTGTGCCTCGCTGTCGCCACGCTCCTTATAGTCCCAGCTGTTCCGACGCTGGCCGGAGAAAACGGTATGGAGGCCGCGTGGAAGCGCGCCCGCCAGGCCGGCGCCTATGAGTTCACGGCCGATGTCGTCCAGACGACCAATCCTCTCCCCACCATAGGTAACGTGGGGCGGCAGAGCCGCGAGGATGCCCTCCACATCGAGGGTCGGACGAATCCCGACGACCGCGCTATGCGCCTCACCCTCTGGTCCGAGGGCGGCAGCGTCCTCAACGCGGAGGACGGCATCGACGTCCGCGTGGAGGGTGATCAAGCCTTCGCGCGCAAGGGGACCAGCGGCTCGTGGGAGGAGATCAACGACTTCACCGGCGTCTTCGCTCCCGACGGGGACTTCATGGCCTACCTGGCCGGCGCCCGGGATGTGGTTGACCACGGGCCGGAGACGCGGACGATGCCCGGGTTCGACGCCCGGGTCTCCTTCACCCGTTACACGTTCGCAATTGACGGCGGGCGCTACGCCGCTCACCTGCGAGACCAGATAGAGAAACGCCTGGCCGAGAAGGGCGAACTGCCGCCCGGCGTCAACCTCGACGTGCCCCACCAGTACGCCGGCATGGACGGAGGGGGCGAGCTGTGGGTGGACGAGCGCGGGCTGCCGCTGCGCCAGATCCTCCATCTGACGTTCCCCAAGACGGAGGATGACCAGGTGGAGGCGGACATCACCGTCGACTTCGCGGGCTTCGGGCCCCTGCCGGAGGGCGGGCCAAGAGTGAGCAGCCAGGCCACGACGCGGAACGGTTCTCGCCGGACCACGATCCAGGAGGCCGCGCTCTTCGGCGCCGCTGCGATCCTCATCGCCGCCGTTGTGATCTACCGCCACTTGCGGCACTTGTATGCAGCCATCGTGCTGGTCATCATCGGCTCGATGATCATCACGCCCTTCCTGCAGAGCAGCCAAGCGGCCGCGTTCAGCGAGCGCCAGGCGGCCCGGGCCGAAGAGCAGGAGCGGCGCGCGGAGGAGAGCGAGATGATGCGCGACCTGCGCGCTCTGCATTCCGAGCCGGAGAGTAACCCCCACGCCGACCCCCTGATGGTGGCCGAGCTCAGCGAGGCATCGCGGCCGAGAGAGCGCGATCCGCTAGCGGTGGCGCCCGCCTCCCGCGTGAGCGAAAGCACGCTGGACGCCAGCGGCGACGCCGACGGCGACGGCCTGACGAACAGGCAGGAAGAGCTGTTGGGCACCGATCCCTATGCCTCGGACAGCGACGGCGACCTGATCGGGGATCAAGACGAGGTGGAGGGATTCCGATACAACGGCAGGAGCTGGTACCCGGACCCGATGGAGCTGGACTCGAACCGGGACGGGATTGATGACGGGCGCGAGTGGTTCCTGGACCGGGACGAGAATGGCCTCCCCGACGATACGGACGGCGACGGTGTGCCGGATCTGTTTGACGACGATAACGACGGCGACGGTGTGCCGGACGACCTGGATCTCTCGCCCTACGAGACCACGCAGGGGAACACCTTCGACGCGAACCGGCCCTTCTCCCTCATCGTGGATCAGCTGACGCCGGACGAGCCGACGTACGTCGAGTTCCAACTCCGGCCCACCGACGGCGAGCATCTCTGGTACGCGCAGACCGTCCTCGATTGGCCGGATGGAGATCGTCAGGGTCAGATCCAGGACCACGACGGCGCCACGTTCGCGGACGTGATGAGTAACCCCAGCCCTGCCGATGAGAACGGCGACGTGAAGATGCTCCCTATGCTGGAGATCCGGGTCAGCGACCTCCATGCCAATCTGCCCCCCACGCGGACGCTGAAGGATAAGTACGGGATCTACATCCAGGATCTACAGGGAGACAGCGCGGAGAAGGCAGTTTACGTGCCGCTGCAGCTGACCACCGAGGAGGAGACCGGCGCGCGAGTGGCCTTCTACGGCAAGATGCTCTACATGCCGGACGACTCCTGGGGAGACGCGCAGCAGGTCCGCTTCGTCTGGACCGTGCAAGCCCTCGTCGACGAGTGTGACGGCTACAACATGGGCGACACGGATGGAGACGGTCAGGATGATTACAGCAAGGATTGCCAGACGCCCGGAACGCGGAATCAGGTCAAGGTGATCCAGACGTACGACGAGGCCTGGTACCTGACCGGTCTGAACGTACGGGAGAACCGCGGCACGGAGACTGGTGTCATCTACGAGGACCCGGCGGTGGACCCGGACCGGAACGACGACAGCGAGCTGATGAGGCTGACCTACGGGTTGGACCACACGTTCCTGGCAGCCCGAGATGCCGACGACGACGGGCAGCGCGACGTGACGGTGAGCGAGCTCTACCGGCGCTTCAACCACACGACGAACGCCACCGTGCCCATAACGCCGACCCGGTGGGCCATCAGCAACACCTTGGCTGTGACGACGACCGCGCACGCTCACCTAGACGAGGCGCTCATGACCACGGCGATGACGACGACGCCGGCGATCCTCGACAACTTCACCGCACACGCGCCGGTCACACCGACCCTGCTCTTTGCCCGTGAGGACCACTACCGGGCCGTCAGTATGGACGCCACTGGAGATACCGTCACCTGGGCCGACGGCGGCCGGCAGCTCACAGTCTCCATGGACCCGGACGCCGTGCCCGTGGAGACAGCAGCGTCGCTGAAGTGGATGCCCTACCAGTATGCCGACGAGACGTGGTCCCCCTACCCCATCGAAGACTACTGGGAGACCCTCGGCCGGCGCCACGAGGCGGACTTCGAAGACGTCAGCGACCGGACCGAGGCGCAGGGCATGCTCCTCTACGGCCAGATCTACTACGCCGGGCTCTACGCTGGACTCACCACGGTCGTCCAGAGCGGCGAAGAGCTGTACGCCACTGATCGAGGGGACGTAAATGGTGCCGGCGATGCTGAGGTGGGGCACAGGATCGCTCTGGGCAGCCGATCGGGTATACGGTTCCTGGTCAACGCGGCGGTGCGGAAACTCCTGGTCGACGCCAAGCCGCTCTTCAAGTATCTGGGCATGGTCGACGACCTCCTGGACACATCGCGAACGGTGGGAGACGTCAATCCGGGGCTTTTCAAGTCCCTGAAACATCTTAAGGGGGAGCTCGCCAACGCCCGCGCGGGGCGCCCCGTCTATACGCGCCGCGTGCGCGCCGGGACGGCGGCACTGGTGGGCGTGCTCGCCCTGGCCGCGGGCGCCGGTATGCTGATTGCCAGCCACTTCAACCACTCTCCCGGCCTGCGCATCGCGGGCCTGGTGCTCATGGGCTCGGTCCTCCTCGGCCTCCAGGTCGTTATGCCCCTGGTGGCGGTTACTCGAATGGTGCAGAGGGGCATAGCGGCCGGGCAGTCCATCGCCCGGGCGACGACGTCCGTCCTGAGGAGCTCCTCCGCCCTGATCGGCCTGACGAAGGCGGCTAACGTGGTGGGCCTGGTGTTGATGGTGGGCATTATCTGGGGCTTCTTCATCTACCAGGTGGCGAGCGGAGGCGTCGCGTTCGGCAGTATCCAGTTCAACATGATGCTGGCCAAGGCCATCGGCCACACCATCATAGCGGTCCTCATGTTCGCCCTGTCCTGTACAATCATCGGCGCGCTCGTCGTCGCGGTCTTCACCCTGGTAGACCTATTGTTAACGTTCCTGGTGGACTTCAGCGTGACCGACTGGTTGGCCGAGCAGCTGGGTAAAGCGCTCTACACGTACGAGGTGATGGTCGAGCCCGAGGTCGATACCGGCCAATTGACGATGCAGTTGGTCGACCCGGAGCTCGGCATGGTGGAGGGCAACCGGTTGGCCGTGGGCTTGACGGTCAACACCACGGTGACGCACAAGGACCCCGACGATGGACGGGTGGAAGCCTACATATGGAAGTACACACCGAGCAATATCCGCTCGACCACCTTCGACCACGTCCTCAGCACCAGTGCCTACTCGGTCACCGCGTCCGAGGACGAGATGAGAAGCGCGTGGTCCGTCTCCTACCATCATAGGCACGGGATCTGGCCCATGTGGCAGGCCAGGGATTCGGTCCGCCTCTCGCAGGCCGTCGAGTTATCGAGCGGCGTCAACACGACCCTGCCCCTCTACTTGAACACGGGATACTGCCTGCCAGGGCTCTCCTGCTGGTCCGTGCCGGTGCCGGCGTGCGGAGACAAGTCAATTGACGGCAGCACCTCCACGAACGTGGGCGAGTCTATCGTGCTCGACGTGCTGCCGGATACGATCGAGGAGTTCCAGGAGCTGGCTTGGGATGACTTCCCAGCCCAGCGGGACCAGGACGGCGACGGCCTGATCGCCGCCGACGTGGGGGGGACCGATCCCGACGACATGACGTGGGACACGGACGAGGACGGGCTCTCGGATAAGTACGAGCAGACACGGCGCTCCATGTCGGACCCCGGCGGCGGGGTGCGCCCATCCACGCTCAGCAAGGACACGGACGGGGACGGCTTGTGCGACCGGGACGAGATCCGTTGGGGCACACTCCCCCAGCGGCGTGACTCCGACGGCGATGGGCTGGAGGACGGCGAGGAGGTCTTCCACCGCCACTGCACGACGGGCGAGTGGGTGGGAGGCTGGATGTTCTCGGATGAGGGCGTGACGACCCGCGTCACCTCCGACCCGACGAACGCCAACACGGACGGCGACTCGCTGGACGACCTGACCGAGCGGACGCTGAGCGAGCATCCGCGGGCTTGGACGCCGAGTCCGGTGGCCGTGCGGACGGAGCACAGCGATGACGACGGATTTGTCGCACCGGGCCAGACCTTTGCCTTCACAGCCACTGTCGAGAACCAGATCAACCACGAGCCGCCACTTTACTTCCTGGGTGACGTGTCGGTCACGGGACCGGCGTCCCTGGGCGGCCAGATCGGCACCAGGAGTTTCAACATCTACCGCGGCGAGTCGGCCGCACTGGTGCGGGACGTGACGGTCACCGACGGTGCGGGGGGCGGCGAAGCCGTCATCCACACCGAGATGAGTGGTAGAATGCACGACGGCGATCTGAACACGTACTGGGAGTGGGACGTGAGGCCGGATCAGCAGAGCACTGCGACGGCGGGCTGGATGGGGTATGCGGAGATCGCCGCTTCCAAGAACCTGGCCAACGGGCTCTACGCCGTTGCCTCGGCGGAGGGGACAAGCCACGTCTATCTGCGGCACGCCGAGAGCGACCTCTCCGCCCCGACCCAGGTCCGCTCCGACGGCCGATGCGGCTGGGGCGTGAGAAGGAGCCCGCCGGGGATAGCCTGCAACGACAACGGCACCTGTCTGACGACATGGCGCAACACGCACGATCACAGCTCCACGTCGGCCACGCTGAACTGGTTCCGCTGTGACGACGACTCCGACGTGGGCGACAGCGCCGAGTTCGACATCTTCTTCAACGGCAGCAAGGTCGGTCACTGGGGCAGCGTGGACACGGGAGAAACCCGATCGATCAACAGGACGTACTGGTACAACAACTCTGCCACCATCAAGGTCAAGGAGACGGACGGCGGAGCCAACCCCGACGACGATCTGGGGAGCCACACCATCGGCTACTGTGCCCTGGGCACCACCGGCGACTATGCCTCCCATTACTTCAGCGACTCGGGCGGCGCTGCCATCAGGCTCTACTACACCATCCACCCCACGCACTGGGACGGCATCTACGGCGGGCTCGCCAACGGCAGTCGCGCCGCGCTAGGAGGCCAAGTCGCGCTCAGCAGTCAGGGCGTGGAGACCCAGTATCGGACCAACCCGGCGGCGGCCAGCGACGGCACTGACTTCCTGACGGCCTGGCAGGAGGTCCAGTCATTGAGCACCAGCCGGTCCTGGGCCGTCTACGTCCAGGGCGTCTCCCATAATGGAACGACCCGGTCCCGCTCTCGGTTGGACGTCGCGGGCGACCATAAGCACGACACCAATCCGGCGGTGGCCTGGCTGGGAGACAAGTACCTGGTGGTCTGGGAGCACGAAGCGGACGACAGCTGGGACATCCAGATGGCGTACGTGGACCGGAACGGTGCGTACATCAGCGGCAGCCGGCAGACGCTGGCCGGCACGTGGGGAGATGAGACCGCGCCGCAAGTCGCGGCTGATCCCGAGAGCGGGCGGGCCCTGGTCGTGTACGAGTACGACGGCAACACGGCCCGCGGCCGTTTCGTGGATGGCGGGCGCGTCGGGACCGAACTCACGTACGGCGACTACACGTGGGACCTGGAGGCAGTCGACGTCGCCTACGAGCCGAGGTACGGCCACTGGATCGCCACCTGGGAGGAGGACGACGGCAGCGGAGCGACGGTCTGGTACGTGCCGCTCAGCCGCAGCGGCGAGGTGCTGCTGGACAAGCGCGGCCTTGGACCGGAAGCGCGTCGCTTCGAGCTTGACGAGGATGTCACCTTCGGATCGTCCGCCAACCTGCACAACCACGACATCGCCTGCAGCGTGGAGACGGCGGGCAAGGACTACGCTCAGTGCGCCATCGTCGGGGCCAACGACGACACTCTCTTCCTGCAGCCGATGGTGCTCCTCGAGGATCCTCCGTGGCTGGGCAGCATCTCGGTGCTCAGCGAGACGAAGATGATCGTGGATGCCCAGGCTCCCACCTCCAGCCTCACTTCGCTTTCCGACGGACAGGCGCTGGACGCCCAGGGGACGCTCATCCTTGGCGGCGAGGCGGGCGACCCGGGCGCCGACGCGTCGGGCATCGCGCGCGTGGAGATCAGCGTGGACGGCGGCCCCTGGACGGACACGGTCGGCGCCGAGACGTGGACCTACGCCTGGGACGTGCCGGACAGCGACGGCGCGGTGACGATCCGGACGCGAGCGACGGATCTTGTGGGCAATGTTGAGGATTCCCCCACAGCGATCACGATCCACCTGGACCGGACAGCGCCGGATCTGACAATAGATGATGCCGGCACGGTGAGCGCCTCCATGAACGCCGACGATCAGTGGCAGGTAGCAGTGAGCGGCGCGGCCACGGACCCGGCCCCGGGCAGCGGGGTCGACTCGGTCGAGGTCATGCTCAAGCCCGACGGCAGGACCTGGCAGAGCGCCGCCGTGAGCGGGGGAAGCTGGACGCTCGGCTACGTCTTCCCGGAGCTGCACGCCGACGGCCGCCCCCTGGCGAACCCGACCGGCGAGTACCGGGTCTCGGTCCGGGCCGCCGACCAGGTGGGGAACGAGGCGGGGCCCGTGACCGGCACGCTGGCGGTGGATGCCACCGCGCCGGTGGTGGAGCTGAATGACACCGGGCCGTCCGCCACGACCATCACCGATACGCTGACGGTCGGCGGCGTCGTGACGGACGTGGGCGACGTCGCCGCCGGCGTGGATGCGCTGGACATCTGCTTCACGCCAGCGGGCGAGGATCCGGGCAGTTGGGCGCAGGCGACGCTCCAGAACCCGAGCGGTGCTACCTTTGACTGGTCATACGACGTGCCGGCCGGGCTGGAGGGCGTCTATGAGATCAACCTGCGGGGTCAGGACACGCTCGGAAACCTGAGCGCAGAATCCACGTGGCAGGCGTGGCAAGGCGAGATTGACACCACCAGTCCCCGGGCCGGGATCACCATGAGGTACCGGGGCTGGGGGAGCGCGGCTCAGACCGTCTACGAGGGCTGGGCGGAGGACTTCAGCCTGATCGAGGATGGCTTCCAATTCCCCTGCCCACTCCAAGTCGCGGACCGCGCCTACTATGAGGACGCGTGGTGGAACGAGGCAACTGCCAGCGCACGGCGTCTCTACCGACTAGCCCCGGCCTGCATCGTGAACGGCCACGAGCCGTTCACAGCCACGCTAGGCGCATGCGATGCCCACGGCCGCTGCACGACGGTTGAGGCGGGACCGCCGCTGTCGACCACGGTGCAGGGGAGCGGTGGACAGAGCCGTGATGGTGCACTGCTGATGCAAACAGCGTCGGACTACGTGACGCCGACGTTGGCCTCGACGGTTCTGACGCCCACCCACGAGACTGTGTTGAGCACGACGAATCCGGTCACGATCACCGGCGGCGCGTACGCGGAGAACGGGCTGCAGAGTCTCAGTTTGAAGGTAAACGGGGCAACGGTTGATCCTGTTCTACAGTTCAGCGGGAATCCGCAAGACACCCAATGGAGCACGACCTGGAAGCCGACCGGTGAAGGGATCTACACGTTGGTATCGATCGCGGAGGACGTGCAGGGTGAAGTTCAGACCGAGACCCAACCGATCTCCATCACCGTGGACACGCACCCTCCCTCGGCGACCATCGCCACCAGCGTGCTGACGACCGCACACAAGCTGCCCAGTGGCGTTCCGCTCACGGGCACGGTGACGGACACCCTAGGCGTCCAGACGGTCGAGATCAAGGTGGACGACGGCGGTTGGGACACCGCTGTCCTCGATAGTGGGGGAGGGACTTGGCGCTACTCATGGCACGTTGATGAAGAGACGGACGGGGAAACCTTCCAGGTCTCCGCCCGCGCCATGGACCTTGGCGAGCACACGGATCGCGTGACGGAAACGATCACCGTGGACATCTCACCGCCCGATGCCATAACTGCCACGGTCTCTTACACCGATGAGACAGGGGCGCCGACGGTGATCACACCGCCTCACACCATCCGCGACGTGCTCTCGCCGACTCTGACGATCACGTGGACGGCCAGCGACGACGGGAGCGGGCTCGACGAGTACCGAGTGGGGTGGACGGGTACACCAACGGTGACCGAGGACGCACTCACAAGCTACGCCCTAGCGGAATCCCGGCACCAGCAGCACGCCACCCAGGAAGCCGAGGCCCACTACGCCCACGTCGTCGTTGCAGACACACTGGGCAACGAGCGCCACCAGAGCCTCGGGCCGATCTACACGGATATGACCACCACGCCGGACTACGTCGCTGACCTAGACTACCGCGGTTGGATGGAGAGCGGCTGCACACAGGTGGGCGCCGATCGCGAGGTGGCCCGGAATGCCTACAGCGCCACGTTCAGCGACACGGTGCGGCACCCGGCCCTGCACGAGGTCCAAGAGCTGTACACATCTTGGAGCACGGACACGCTGCGGCTGACGTGGGTAGGAGGCGATTGGGAGACGGACGGCGATCTCTTCGTCTACCTGGACACGGCCAGCGGTGGGACAACGCAGGCCTACGACCCGTACGGCCTCGGCCCGGCGATCGGTCTGCCGGAGGGTTTCGGAGCCGACTACGTGGTAACAGTCGAGGATGGGGAGACGGCAAGCCTCATGGCCTGGAACAGCGGCTGGGTGTCGACGACCAACGGGATGGCGCACCAGCTCGAACGCGGGCTGGTGCCGCCGCACACGGATCTGCTGATCCCGTTCGAGGATCTGGGATCGCCCACGTCACTGAAGCTGACGGCCCTGGCCAGCGAGGAGGACGCCCTGCGCATCTGGGCCACGATGCCGGACAAGAACCCCCTCAACAGTAAGTGGGTGGTGGACGCCCCGGCTTCCGACTACGTAGACCAGCCATTCGACCTCAGGCAGCAGTACAGCTGGGCATCGCTGGGCTCCGATCAGTGTCCCAACACGGGACGGTTCGAGGACGCTGACCTGCGCGTGGCCCTCAGCGCCGAGCCCTCGGGCGTGGAGCTGGGCTTCCTGCAGCACGACCTGCCCAGCCTGCTGACGCCAGGAGAGCATCTCGACGAGAACCTGGACGGAGAGCTGGACGTGACGGTGCCGGTGGACGTGGAACCCGGTCTCCTGGGAGACGGGCAGCCGGTCACCTATACGCTGACCTACACCAACGCCGGCGCGCAGATTGCGACAGGCGGGGTGGTCACCGTCACAGCCCGGGGCGGTACGGATTTGGCCACGAGCAGCCCCGTGACGTTCCCCTTGAGCAACATCAGCGGCACCATCGCCATCCCCAGTACGGTAAACACGGCCCTCGACGAGGAGTCGGTGGAGGTGGACGCGGTGGTGGCCGACGCCACCCACGGCGCCTTCGACTGGCTGTGGGTGCAGCACGACATCGATACCGATCCCCCACAGTTGTTGACGATCGAGTCGCCAGCCCAGTACGCCAACGCCATGACGAACACGGTGGAGGGCACCGTAATCGACCCCTCGGGCGTGCCTACCATAACGCTCCAGGTGCAAGAGGTAGGAGGCGCCACGACGTCTTTCGACTGCCCCGGCCCCCAGGCAGCAGGCGACTCGTGGAGCTGCGCGTGGAACGCGGGCGGCGCCGACCACAACACGCAGTTCGAGCTACGGGCGAAGGCGACAGACCGCTTCGGAAACGTCACGCCCGACTGGACCGCACCGCACACGGTGACCGTCGACGCGGAGCCTCCTGAGGTCTTCCTCAGCCCGGAGACGGAGACCGCATTCAGCGACGATCTGTTGGGTGCGAACCAGCTCGGCTTCACGGGCAGCGTCCACGACAATCAGGATCCGGCCCACGTCAGGGTCTGCGCCGCGGTCCCCGGCGAGCCGGAGCAGGAGTGCTCGCTCCTCGATGTGCTCCTCAGCCAGACGGCAACCAGCGCCGACTGGTACGCTCCCGCCCCGATCCAGGGGGACGAGGACGGTGTCTGGCGCACGTTCTTCTTCTACGGCGTCGATGGTGTGGGCAACCGCTCGCCCGTGCTGACCCGAACGGCGCAGGTCGACGTGGTCGCTCCGGCCATCACGGTGACGCAGGCATTGAGCGGCATCGTGGAGCTGGCGTCCAACACTATATTGGCCGGTTCCGTCAGCGACGGTCACAGTGTCCTGGAGTTGCCGCCGGACACACAGCTCTACATCGCCAATCCCGATGACACCGCGGACCGGTATTCTCTGACGATGAGTGACGGCAGCTCGACTCTCCTCCCATCACCCCTCAGCATCTTCCAGGGCAGCAGCGCCCTGAGCGCTGAAGAGAGCGACTGGAGCTACTCCACTAGTTTCTCGGACCTCGGCGTATATCAACTGAGCGCCCAGTTCGAGGACGAGGCCGGCAACCGGTCGCAGGTAGGACCCTTTAGCCTGACGGTCTATTCGTCGGACAACGTGGCCAACCTGTCCGTCGAGCAGGCCGCCTCAAGGGATCCGGCGATCGGGGACGAGTCGATCACCTACACGTTCACGGTCCTGAACGACGGCACCAGCAGCACGGTGCCGGAGCTCACCGCGTGGCTGCCGTCGGGTCTGCGTCTGCAGTCGACGCCGTCGGCCTGCAGCAGACTGCTAGACGCGCTGGTTTGCGATCTCGGCACGCTGGCGGTCGGCGCCACCGCCACGACGGAGGTGGTGGTGGACGTGCCGCTGACCATCACGGGGAAGTTGGTCACCTCAGCCACCGTGACCTCTCCGAAGATCGACCTGAATGAAGCAGACAACGAGACGGAACCGCTGTACATACCCGTGGTCCAGCCCATCACCGGATTCTCGGTGACAACGAGTGCTCCCACCCTTTACGGTAGAGACACTACGTTGACCGCCACGTACGCCAGCGGAACGGACATCCTGTTCAACTGGGACTTCGGGGACGAGGTGACCACATGGGACCTGGGCGGCTACGAAGTCGCCCCTCACTACGTGATCGCCCACCGTTACCCGCATCCGGACGTCTACACGGCGGTCGTCACCTTGACGAACTCCCTGAACATGCTGACCAGTTCGGTCAAGGTCACGATTACCTCGCCCATCGGCGGCTACACGGTGCCGAGGACCATGCCCGCGCTGCCCTGGCTCTGGATCACCCTGGCCTGCACCGTCGGCCTGTCGGCTGCTGCTGCTGCCGCGGCCGCGGTGTGGAGGAGGCGGCGGAAGGACGGGATAGGGAGCAGGGATTAGGGAGTAAGCAGTAGGGAGTAGAAGGGCGGGCGCCGTGCGGGCGCCGTGCTGGCGCTCGCCTGCGCCCTGCGACTAGCGCGTGCAGCTGAGCTGCTGGCTGCAGACGGCGGATCGGCGCTAGACGTCCGCTTGCCCGCTCCACATAGAGGCCGGGAACGGCTTTGTCGAAGTCGCAGCTTCCCAGTATACTCCACCAACTTCATGGCTACCATCATCCTGGGGAGGAAACATCGTGGATTTCAACGAAGCCGAAAACCGTTTTCAGACCCTCGAGGACCAGCGGGCGCGCGGGCTCCTCTCTGAAGAGCAGTACCGGGCGGAGCTGAACCGAATCCGCCTTACCGATCAGCAGGGCCGGACGTGGATGCTTCAGGAACGTACCGGCCAATGGCACGTCCACCGGGGCGGACAGTGGATCGCGGCACGGCCGCCCAAGGACCGGAAGGCGGAACCGCCCCCATCCTCCTCGTCCCCGCGAACGATCTACGCAGCTCCCCCATCAACCAAGAAGCCGAAGTCCAGCGGCTGCCTGCGCGGCTGCCTACTGGTCGGCGTGATCGTTGCCGGCCTCGTCTGCCTACTTGCCGGTGGCGTGTTCCTTCTCCCCCGGCTCTTCCCGCCGCGCAGCGACAATCTTGCTTTGGGCAGCCGCGAGACGGTGGCTTCCGACCCCGTGCCGGCCTCCGGCGGGTCCCTCGTCGTTAGCGCCCCGGGCAGCGGTGTGGACGGACTACGTGTATCGGTCCCCGAAGGGGCCTACCAGGACAAGAGGCAGTTCAAGATCTCCATTCGCCCTATCGAGAGCCATCAATTCGGTGCCGACTTCAACCCGGCAACACCCCTAATCCATATCGACAACGGCGACGCCTTGGCCCAGGAACCTATCCGGGTGGAGATTCCCGTAGATGTCAGCCCCGATCAGTTCGCCATGGCCTTCTACTACGACACCCGCACGGGGATGTTGGAGGGGCTGCCGCTGGCGGAGCTGGCGGACGACCACATCACCGTCGTCACGTCCCACTTCTCGGATATCGTCGTCTCCACCATCGCCTGGGAGCTGCTGGAGGACGTGACTGTCGACACCGGTTTCGAGCCCGGCTACGATGACTGGCAGTTCACGAACTACGGTTCCGCCATCGCGCCGGGCGGCCACTGCGCCGGCCAGTCCGTGACGGCCATGTGGTACTACTACGAGAAGAAGCTGGGCGACGAGGAACGGGGTCTGTACGGCCGTTACGACAACAACGACCAACCTCTGGGCACCATCGACTTCCAGTGGGACGACTCCTGGGGCTACCGCTTCGCCTCGGTGGTACAGAGGGAACTGATCGACTGGGACCACCAGAGTCGAGCCTTCTTCAGGAGCATGGGAGAGACGAGCGACCACCTGACGTGGAACGCCTTTGCCTACGCCATGCGGCTGACGGGCGAGCCACAGTACGCCGCCATCTACAGCAACACGGGCGGGCATGCCATCATCGCCTACAGGATCGAGGGCGGCCAGATCTACGTGGCCGACCCCAACTACCCGGGCACCAGCGGGCGCACCCTCCGGTACCAGAACGGCGCGTTCCTCCCCTACTACTCCGGCGCCAACGCCGCAGCGATCTCGGAGACGGGCGAGACAGCCTATACCGCCATCCGCTACATGGCAAAGTCCGCCATGGTCAACTGGGACGGCATCGGTTCCGCATACGAGAAGATGGTGGACGGCGAGGCAGGAAACGACGTCTTCCCCGATTACTCTCTCTCCTACCTCACCGGCGTCGACGAGACCACGGGGGAGTACGTCTGGTCCCCGGTGCCAGAGACGCTGGAGCTAACCGAGGAGGATACAGCGGCCCCAGGCGAAAAGTTCCGTGGCACGATCGTCTTCCGGGTGAGCCTGCCGACGAGCCGTTTTCAGGCCAGCCTGTTCGAGGGCACAGACAGAATCGAGGCATACACCAACAACGACGAACGAATGGTCTATCTGCAAACCGCCCTCTCCACCGGCAGTCACGACCTAGGGGTGAAGGTCGACACGGTGAGCCAGAACCGCCTCCACTTCGTAGACTTCCAGAGGATCCAGGTGATCTACGGGCGCGAGGACCTCTCCGGCGTCTGGGAGGGCACCTGGCAGATCGAGGAGGCCGAGGGCATTCTCCAGTTTGTCGAGGACGTCTTGGTCAAGATCCTGCTCATGACCGGCCTGACGGACAGCGAAGCCGAGGCGCGCCAGGCCGCAGCCGAGGCTATGTCGGAGAATCCGGAGCTGTACGCGCCGCGACCGATGCGGATGGAGATCGAGGCAGTCGATCCGGAGAAGGGCGACCGTTACCGGATCCGCGTCCAACTGGACGACAGCACCACGGTCGAGGAAGAGGCCACGTACAGGGAAGGCGTCTTCTCTTTCGACGCCAGGAGCGAGGACGTCTCGCGCACGGTCTTCACCGGACAACTTGTGGCCAAGGAGAAGCTGACCGGGACGTTCACAACCAGCGCCTGGGGGATTGTGAAAGACGCACTGATGGGGAGTTGGTCGGTGGATCGGGTGGAGTAGGCGTACCAGAACGAATTCAGAGACGAACGAGTCAACGAACGACCGTAGCTCGACCTCCTATCGGCGATGGTGCCGATGGAGTCGGTCAACCTCTCAGAGGGAGAGCCGGTACACCCGGTACCGTTTGTAGATCTCGGCGCCCAGACGTTTGGCAAGCTCCGGCGTGTTAGGGTTATCGGCGGACGTCAGCGAAGCGTCGACCCACGTGTACCCCTTCGCCGCGGCCCGACGGGCCATCTCGTCGAAGAGCACCACGATCACGCCGGACCCCCAGTATTCGGGAAGCACCAGTCCGCTCTTGATGCTTAAGCACGTCGGCTGGCGCCGCATGTGCCACCACAACCTCAAGTAATCCCACGGGTAGCGCAGTCCATTGACGTGGATGAGGATTTCGTTCAGGTTCGCGATGCCTGGGAACCAGGCCACCGTCTCCCCGTCTACCTCCCCGAACAGGATCAGCTCAGGGTCAGCGAGCTCCCGGAAGGGCGCCAGCATCGATTCCAGCGCCGCCCGATGCCAGTCCGTATGGTCGGGGAGATGGGACAGGCCCGCGGTCAGCAGACGATGGATGGTGTCCAGCTCCTCATCCCAGTGCGCCAGGTCGACCTGCCGGACAGTGACGTCCCTCCGCTCCCGGATTCTCCTGGCCAGGCGAGCGACCCGCTGCAGCTCCGATGTCTCAAGATCTAAGTCGAGTGCAAAGGCGATGTTGTCACCCCGCGCCGGCTCAAAACCGTACCGCTCCATGAAGACCTGGTAGTAGGCTGGCGTATGCCCGCACAGGAGGGCCGGAGGACGGTCACGGCCTTCGATGAGTACGCCGTAGCTGTCCTCGTAGTCGAGGTTGAAGGGCCCCCTCAGCGCGTCCAGGTCCCGCTCCCGTGCGAACGCAGCGGCCCGGTCGAGCAGCGCCTCGATCACCGTGTAGTCCTCGACGTACTCGAGAAAGCCGATCATGCACTCGCGCCTGTTCCGATTCTCGTTAGCAAAGGCGTCCTCCGCGGCGCAGATGGTTCCCAGCGGCTCTCCGTCCCGCCAGGCGATGAAGAACTCAGCCTCGCCCCGCTTGAAGAACGGACCTCGCCGGGGATCAATCGCCTTGGCGCGATCGGGAAGCAGAGGCGGCACCCAGAGCGGGTCGTCCCGGTAGATCCGCCAGGGAAAGCTGAGGAAGGTGCGTCGCTCTCTGGGCGTGCTGACGGGACGGACGTCAATGCTGCTCACGACAACCTCCTTGATGGAGCTCGACGAGAAGACGTAGGCGTAGCCGCGGGCTTCTTCTGGCTGCCCCGTGCCACAGAGAAGACGGACTGGCTCCGTGCCGAGGTTCCCCTACAACCGGGCCATCCTCCGGCGTTCCAGCTCTCGAGCGACCTTGGCGTATTCCTCTCGGGTCAGGGGATAGAGGATGGCAAACAGGATACCCAGACAGAGTAGGACGGCCGGGATCGGACCGATCACGATACGAATTCCTAGCAGAGCGCTCGGAGGCTGCTGGTCCGCATTCGGTACGTAGCCCGTGAATTGGAGAATCAGCCCCACCGCAGGGACCGCCAGGGACGAGGTGGCCTTCCGGATCAGCGTGATCAGGCTGTAGAACATCCCCTCGTGCCGCCTCCCGGTCTGCCACTCCCCCCACTCGATGGCGTCGGGGATAATGGCCCAGGGGAGCACGTGGGCTGCGGAGACGCCTATACCAGCCAGCACGCACATCACGAGGAGGACCACCAGGTCGGTACCGGGGCCCAACGTGATCATCCCAATCTGCACGACGGCCCAGAAGGCGATCCCTCCGACATAGGCCCACCGTTTGCTCCGGCGCTGGGAGATGAACGTCCAGATGGGCAGCGCCAGGACGGCCGTGATGAAGATCGCGGCCATCACCAAATCGTTCTGGGCCTCCCGCTCCACGACGTACTTGACGAAGAAGAGCAGGGTTGCCTGCAGGATTTCCACCGTCACCCAGGTGAGCAAGAAGATGATCAACCCGTAGACGAAGGGTCCGTTTCTCATGGCCGCGCGCAGCGATTCACGCAGGTTCGGCTTTTCCTGTTCCATGAAGGCGCGGCGCTCTTGGGTGCCAAAGAAGACGAGCAGGAGGGGCAACGCGGACGCTAGGCCGAAGATGAGCCCCATAGTCCAAACCCGCTGCCCGCTTTCGGGTTGGAACGAGCCGATGATGGCCAGGGGCACGGTGAAGGCCACCAGGCTGCCCAGGATGGAGAAGAGCATGCGGTACGTGGTCAGGCTGGTCCGCTCGTCGTAGTCCGCCGTGAGCTCCGGGGTCAGAGCGAAGTAGGGCATATAGATCAGCGTGGCCGAGGCGTCGAAGACCACGTAAGCCAGCGCGTAGTAAGCCGCCAGAAAGAGATCCTTCTCCAAAGGCGGCCGCCACCAGAGCATAGAGAAGGCGAGGGCGAAGGGCAAGGCACCGAAGAGAAGAAAGGGCCTCCTCCGCCCCCAGCGGGTTCGGGTGCGATCCGAGATGTAGCCGAAGATGGGATCGTTAATGTAGTCCCAGCTCCGCCCGATGAAGATCGCCGCTGCCGCCACGCCCGGAGCGAGACCCACCACGTCCGTCATAAAGATGAGGAAGTAGGCACCGATGATGGTGGTAGTCAGGCTGAACCCGGTGTCGCCCGCTCCGTACAACAGCTTGGTCCGCCGCGATAGTAGAGAATCTGACATTGCGATGGTTCCCGAGGCAGTTAGTTCATCATGGCCACACGCTAGCTGGACGCTCGGTCCGTAGCGCATCTCCGTCACCCCGAAGTATAGTCTGAAAGAAGGGTTTGCACCAACGGTGAGGGTGCATATCGCCCACACAGCGGCCTGATGCCCCTGGCCACGTCAGGTACGCACCGTATGATCTGCTCACAACCGAAGCCCGTCTCAAGGCGCCGTTCCGCCCTCTTTGCCTGACGAGTTGGAAGGCAGCGGTGGACCCGTCAGAGGTAGAGCCGGTAGACCCGATACCGCTTGTAGATTCTAGCGCCCAACCGCTGGGCCATCTCAAACGTGTTGGGGTTCTCCTCCGACGTCAGCGATAGGTCCGCCCACTTGTATCCCTTCGCCGAAGCCCGCCGGGCCATCTCGTCGAAGAGGACCACGGCCACGCCGGTGCCCCAATACTTGGGGAGCACCAGCACGCTCTTGATGCTCAGACACGTCGGCTGGCGCCTCGCGTGCCACCAGAGCTTGACGTAGTCCCATGGGTAGCGCAGGCCGTTGGCGTGGATCAGGGCCTCGTTCAGGTTTGGGAGACCCGGGAACCAGGCCACCGTCTCGCCATCCGCCTCCGCAAACAGCACCAGTTCCGGGTCCGCGATATCGCGGAAGGGTGCCAGCATCGACTCCACCGCCGTACGGTGCCAGCCGATGCGGTCGGAGAGATGGGCCATAGCCCGATTGAGCAAGCGGTGTACGGCGTCCAACTCCTCGTCCCAGCGGTCGAGATCGACCTGTCGGACCCTGATGTTCCGCCGTTCGCGAAGCTTCCGCGCCACCCGGGAGATACGCCGCACCTCCGGCGACGCCAGATCCAGGTCGTGCTCGAAGGCGACGTTATCGCCCCGTGCTGGCCGGAATCCGTACCGCTCCATGAAGGCCGGGTAATAGACTGGTGTATGCCCGCAGAGTAGCGCCGGGGGACGGTCGCGGCCCTCAATCAAAACGCCGTAACTGTCCTCGTAGTTCAAGTTGAACGGCCCCCAGAGAGCGTTCAGGTCCCGCTCCCGGGCGAAGGCGGCGGCGCGGTCGAGGAGGGCCTCGGCCACCGCGTAATCCTCCACGTACTCAAAGAAGCCGATGACGCACTCGCGCCTGTTCCGTCTCTCGTTGGCGAACGCATCCTCTCCGGCGCAGATCGTACCTACGGGGTCGCCGTCCCGCCAGGCGATGAAGAACTCCGCCTCACCGCCCCGCTTGAAGAAGGCGCCGCGCTCCGGATCGATGGCCTTGGCGCGCTCAGGGAGCAGAGGGGGCACCCAGAGTGGATCGTCGCGGTAGATGCGCCAGGGAAAGGTGAGGAACGTGCGCCGCTCGCGACGCGTGCGGACCGGGCGTACAGTGATGGGATGCACAGGAGGCTCCTTCCTGGGTGATCTGGAATCTGCCGAGCGGATCAAGCAGAGGGACCGCTTCCGCTGCTCCGCCCCAGAGTGCTGCGCTACGTGGACCGCGGGCTCGTTATCATCGAGTATAGCCTCAGAAGAGCAATTGCGCCACTGCACGGAGCACCGTCGCTTCGACCCGCCGCTCAGGGCGGAGACTCAATTCTTTCAGGCCGACCGACGGATCTGCAAGAAGACAGCGTTTCTGCCTTCATGGTCTCCGTAACCGGTCTCATCCGGCCTCCCAGCCAGACTCGAGGAGAGTGGATGTGGCAGCCTATCAACATCAGCTACTGCTCAAGCACCTCCTCCGTCCCGGTGTAACGTGGACGCGCGACGAGGAGATCCTCTACCGGGATCAGATGCGCCACACCTGCCCCCGCAGGTCAACGAAGAACGTACCCACCCGTTTGTAGTAAGACACCCAACGGGGCTCAAGGGGCTTGGCGGCATGCCGTCGCGAGCTTCAATCGACGCTGTCTTGGATGATCTGCCGGAGGACGTTTGTGTTCAGGTCCTTCTTGTCGAGGAAGGCGACGGCCCCCGCCTCCAGGCCGAGACGGTGAAACTCCCGGTCGGGGTAAGCACTGATGAGGATGATGCGGGCGCCCGGGTTCCGAGCCTTAAGCCGGCGCGTGCAGCGGATGCCGTCCTCGTCGCCCAGCACGACGTCCACCAGAATCAGGGACGGGTCTAGCGACTCTGCCAGCCGCAGGGCCTCGTTGGTAGTGTCCGCCTCGTAGACCACGGCCTGGGGATAGGCCCGCCCGATCATGCGGTGGAGCTGGACACGGTAATGGCTGCTGTCCTCCACCAGGAGAATCTCGAACTGTGCCGGCGGCATCGACGCGCGCGGGAGTGGAGAACGGCTCGCCGTCTGCTGTGCCGACAGACCGAGCACCTCGGGATGCTCCATTGCGTAGGTGACGGCCTCCAGGCGGCTCTGGACGTCCAGTCGGCGGTAGAGGCGGGTTAGATGGTTCTCCACGGTCTTGACGCTGAGATTGAGACGCTGAGCAATACTCTGATTGTCCAACCCCTCCTGGAGCAGGCGCAGCATATCCCGTTGTCGGGGTGTCAGCGTCGGCGTGTGCAGCGTCCTTCCGGAACCTTGCACCAGTCTGTCGAGGAGCGGGCTGGAGATCCAACGCTCCCCCTGCAACACGCGCTGCACGGCCAGTTTCAGGTCGCTCAGGGGCTGATCCTTGAGATGATAGCCATCAACGCCCAGCCCGAGGAGTCCCTGCACGTAGACGTCGTCGTCGTAGGCGCTGATGACGAGAGTACGCAGGTCGGGGTAAGTCTCGCGGATCTCACCAATGTCGGTCAGCGGCGCGAACTCGGGCATATTGACGTCGACGATGAGGAGGTCGGGCCGTTCCTCCTCCAGCGCCGTGCGCAGCGTGGGGCCGTCACCCGCTTCGCGGACGATGTCAAGACCGGGAAGATCCTGCAGGGCATTGTGGATGCCGGACCGCACGAGGGCATGGTCATCGGCCAGGACGACTCGTTTCTTGGTCATAGCGACATTATAACAGGTTCAGCCTGACAGACCACGTGCCCATATCCAACTCCTGGGGATCGTGCTACTTGCGGATGGAAGGATAGGGGCTGGGGATCTCTATTGCCAACTCCAGGCCACCCTCGGGCGGGACGTTGAAATCCAGGGTACCGTCCATGAGCGAGACGCGCTCGCTGATGCCCACCAGCCCGAAGTGGTTCTGTTCCGCCAGAGCAGCGAGATCGACAGGCCCCTCGAGCCCGTAGCCGTTGTCGGCCAGCTGGACCCGAAGGCTGGCCTTGGGCGTTCGTTCCAAACGCAAGCTCACCTGGGAGGCCGCAGCGTGCTTCTGGACGTTGCGCAGGCCCTCCTGGACGATGCGAAAGACCGACAGTTCGATCGGCTCCGGCAGACGTCCGAGCTGCGGAGCGATATCCAAGTCAACCGCCACACCCGTCTGCTCACTCCACTTGCTGACCAAAGAGCGAATGGCGGCGGAAAGCCCGTAATTCTCAATGGTGGGCGGTCGCAAGTCGCTGCAGACTCGACGGAGGCTTCCCACTACCTGCCGGATGTTGTTTCGGATCTGGACAATCTGCTGCCGCTGCCCCTCTTCACCCAGGCGGCTTTCTGTCTCCTCCAGCTGGTAATTAAGGCCCAAGAGATCTTGGATGATCTGATCGTGCAGCTCGCGCGCCAATGCTTTCCGCTCAGCCTCACGCTCCTTCATCAAGCGCCGTCCAGCCTCCCGCAGCGCGAGGTTGAGTTGATCCAGTGCCTCGACCTGGTTCCCCAGACGCTGGATCAGCTCCTGATTGAGGGATTCTTTCTCCTCCAGGCTCTGTTCCAGCTTCCGCTGTGCCTGGCGAAGTTCCTCGGCCTGCTTCTGGGCTTCATAATAGTTCTCAAACGCCCAGATGACGGGCGTGGTTCGACCCTGGCGGTTGGAGCCCACCATCAGTTCAACAATCTCGCGCGGATTCGTCTCCTCGGTGCGCCGGAGTGCAACCTGACGGCCCTGGTAGAGGACCAGTATGCGATCCGTGACGGCGAAGATCTGCTTCAAGTCGTCGCTGCTCAGGATGACGGCGATCTCCTCGACCGACAGCTCCTGGATGCGCTCAAGCAACATCTCCTGACGGCCAAAGCTGAGTGCTTCCAGGGCGTCATCCAGCAGAAGCAGTCGGCAGGGGCGGCAGAGGGCACGCGCCAGCGCCACGATCTGCACCTCCTCGCCGGAGAGACCTCCTAGCGACTCCTCCGCCAGATCGGCGGGCATGTCGAAGGCGGTCAGTAGATCGCGGGTCACCCGCAGCATGCGACCTTCTCTGTCGAATCTGAACAGACCTTTGCCGCGGATCTCGCGTCCCATGAAGACGTTGTGCATCACGCTCATATGCTCGAAGAGCTCTGGGGTCTGGTGGACGGCGACGATGCCCAGGTCTTGCGCCTGGGAGACGCCGTGGAGAGCTACCGGTTGACCGTCGAAGACGATCTCGCCGCTGGAGGGCGCATCGGCGCCGCTGAGGAGCTGAAACAACGTCGACTTCCCCGCGCCCCGCTGCCCCACGACGCCCAGCACCTCCCCGGGTGCCAGGGCAAAGGTGACGTCCCTCAGAGCACGCACCGTCCCGAAATCGCGAGACAGCTGGTCGACGCGAAGAAGGTCCCTGGCATCTGCGCTCATAGGGACGCACCTTCTTCCTGCCCGAGAAAAGGATCCAAAGCACCTATCCAGAGATCCATTATGCTTCTCAAACCTTGCAAGGGTTCCGGGACTGACCGCCCCTTAAGGGTTCTTGCATCCCAGAGATCACGCTCACAAGCGACTCATGGACTAACCTTCACAAGGTTCCCTATAAGAGGGCTACTTCCCAGTCCGCCGCGTGGCGACGTCGAAGATGACGGCGGCGGCGAGCACCGCGCCCCGCACCACGTACTGATAGGCGATGTCGACGTTCATCAGGTTCATACCGCTGGTCAGCGACATATAGACGATGGCGCCGACGAGGGATCCTGTGACCTGGCCGACGCCGCCGGCGGCCGATACGCCGCCGATGTAGGCCGCGGCGATGGCATCGAGCTCGAAGAGCGTGCCGGCCTGCGTGGTGGCGGACTGCAGCCGCGAGGCGAACAGCATGCCCGACAGGGCCGACAACATGCCCATAGAGCCGAAGACGATGAAGGTGAGCCGCTTGACGCTGACACCGCTCAGCTCAGCCGCCTCTGGGTTCCCACCGATGGCGTAGATGTGGCGTCCCAGCACCGTCTGGGTGGAGACGAAGTGGTAGATGCCCACCACGAGCAGCACCACGACGACCGTCCACGATAGGCCGTTATAGCCGGCCAACACCCACGTGATCAGGCCCACCATGACCGACACGAAGACCAGCTTGAGGATGAACATATCGTAAGGGAGGACCTCGAAGTCGTAGGCCTGCTGCTTCCTGCGGCTGTTGATGGAGCTGATGATGAACAGCACGATGGCCACCAGGCCCAGCAGCAGCGTGACCGTGTGCACGCCCGGCGGGAATCCGAGATTGATGTCCGGTATGTAGCCGTTGCCGATGGCATTGAAGGCGTCGTTCTGAATGATGATTGTCCCTGTGGCCGCCGTCACCAGGAGCAACAGCCCGCGGTAGATCAGCCAGCCGGCCAGGGAGGCGACGAAGGAGGGAATGCCCAGCTGCGCCACCGGATACGCCGTGATCAGGCCGGCGATGAAGCCCAGCGCCAGGATCAGGGGGATGACCACGTAGACCGGCAGGCCCCAGAACTCCAGGGCGATGGCGGCCACGGCACCCAGAAAGCCAGCGAGGAAACCAACGGACAGATCGATGTGTCGGATGACGATGACCAACGTCATACCCACCGCCAACACGGCGATATAGCCCGTCTGGTTGAGCAGGTTACTGATGTTGCGCGACGAAATGAAAATGCCGTCCGTGGTGATGGTGAAGATCACCATGATCACAAACAAGGCGATGAACATCCCGTATTCGCGGATATTCTCCTTCAGGAGCTTCTGTAGGTTCTTGAGAAACATGCTGTTGCCTCCTAGTATTCCGTGGCCAGGGCCATGATGTTCTCTTGCGTTGCCTCCTCGACCGGCATCTCACCGGCTATCCTGCCACCGGAAACAACGTAGACTCGATCGCTCATTCCCAGGATCTCGGGTAGCTCTGAAGAGATCATCAGTATGCTCATTCCTTCACTGACCAGCTCGTTCATGATGGTGTAGATTTCAAACTTCGCGCCTACATCGATTCCCCGCGTTGGCTCATCCAGGATCAACACGTCGGGCTTGACGAAGAGCCATTTACCCAGCGAGACCTTCTGCTGGTTGCCACCGCTCAGGTTCTCAACCTTCTGCTCGATGCTCGGCGTCTTGATGTTCAGTGACTGCTGATACTCATTGGCCACTTTGATCTCGGCGTTGCTGTCCACGATGCCGCGTTGGGCGATCTCCCGCAAGTTCGCCAGGGTGATGTTCTCCTTGACGTCCTGGATCAGAATCAGCCCCTTGGCCTTCCGATCCTCGCTCAGATAGGCGACGCCGGCTTTGATCGCGTCCTGGGGGTGTCCGAAGCTGGTTTCTTTGCCCTGGACGTAGATCTCACCATTGGTGCGGTAGCCCGCGGGGTTCCCGAAGAGGCTCAAAGCGATCTCGGTGCGCCCTGATCCCATCAGTCCGGCGAAACCGACGATCTCGCCCTTGTTGAGATCGAAACTGATATCCCTTAGGATCTGCCGACCAAGACGCGGATCGTACGCATTCCAGTTCTTGACCTCGAAAACGGCTTCGCCGCCACCATGGGGGCAGATGATCAGGACGTCGATGCCCTTGTCCACCAACGCTTCGACATTGGCTTTCTCTCTGGCGGAGTCACCCTGGCTGAAGCGAATCTCAGCGTCGTATCCGGCAGCCTCGAACGCTTCCCGGAAATGCGTCATGTCCTGGATCCAGCGCGGTTCATCCTGGGTCGGCAGGACGATCCCCACCGCTGGATTGGATGAAGCGCTTGCTGCGTCCGAAGCGCTGAACATGTCACGGGTCTCGTAGTAGCCAGATTCGATCAGCACCTCACGAATATTGCTCTGATCAACGACGGTTACCGGCGACTCGAGCCCGGGCACATCGATCGCACCGTTGTTGTATGTGCTCGTGGCTTCGGGCGTCTCGTCTCGGAGCAGGGCCAATGCAGCCTCGACCGCAGTTTGAACCAGGATGCGCACGTCCTTGAAGACGGTCATCGACTGCCTGCCATCCTGAATAAGGGGTATGGAAGCTTCTTCAGCATCCTGACCGGTGATCACATAGCTCTCGACGTGTTCATCAGCAGCGAACACCTTGCCAATCGCCCGTGCCGTGTTATCGTTCGGGGCCAAGATGAACACATCCCCTTTGTCCGCTTCGCTGGCGTCGTGCAGATTGGATTCTGCCATGATCCTGGCGGTATTAGGATCCCAGCCGGTGGTCACCTGACTGATGATCCGCGTCATCTGGTCACGCGTCAGGCTCGACTGGTCCTGCAGGGCGACTGCTTCGCTGGAGTTCTTGATCGCAAACGTGCCATCGGCGATCTTGGGTTGCAGCACCTCCCAGGCGCCCTGGAAGAAGACGAAGGTGTTAGGGTCCGTTGCGGCACCGGCGTACAGGTAGAGCGGATGGCCTTTTCCCGTTGCATGATCGACCAGGTATTGCGCCTGCAGAGCACCGACAGCTTTGCTGTCAAATGTTACGTAGTAGTCCAAGGCAGTGGAATTGGTGATCAGCCGGTCGTACGCAATGACCTTCACGCCAGCCTCCTTGGCTTCTCCAACCGCGGCCGCTGCTGCCTTGAAGGGATGGCGTTTCCGCTCTGGATAGATGCTGTTGATCTCACGCCCCACCATGTTCTTGATCAAGGCAAATTCTGTGACCTCGCCTTTGTGGGCATCCAAGGTGCAGATGGTCTGCCCGTCGCGCAGCACGGTGACGGTATCCGCGACGTCAATCACCTCCCCCAGTTTGTGTGAGATCAAGATGCACGTTACACCTTGTTCTCGTTGCTGGCGCAGCAGATCTAGCAGGTTTTCACTGTCATCCTCGTTGAGGGCCGCGGTCGGCTCATCCAGAATGAGGATTTTGACATCTCGATGCAAAGCCTTGGCGATCTCGACCAGCTGCTGCTGGCCTACGCCAAGGTTCTTGACTTTTGTACTGGGGTTGGCGTCGAGCCCAACTCGCTGGAGGATGTCGTTCGTCTGCTTGATGGTCTCGTGCCAATCAATCGCAATACCATTGGTGATTTCCTGACCGAGGAAGATGTTCTCGTAGATGGTCATCTCGGGCACCAGAGCCAGCTCTTGGTAGATGATGCCGATGCCCGCCTCCTCGCTCTCGCTCGTGTTGTGAAACTCCTGGGGCTCACCACGCAGCAGAATCTCACCGGTGTAGGTGCCGTGCGGATGGACGCCGCTAAGGACCTTCATCAGCGTCGACTTGCCCGCCCCGTTTTCCCCCACCAAACCGTGGATTTCAGCCTCGGCGACGCGAAAGCTGACCTCGTCCAGAGCTTTCACACCGGGAAACTCCTTGGTGATGTTCCTCATTTCCAGTATGGGAGTGGTCATAGCGCCTCCGGTTCTCAATCTACTAGGGCTTCGTAGGAATAGTGATGGCGCAGGCCATCACTATTCCCTATTGTCTCGCGATCGCGAACTACGGCAAGTTCTCGAACTCGTCGGCTTCGTAGTAACCGGAGTCGATCAGCGCTTCCTGGACGTTGTCTTCGTCGACGGCGACCACCTCGGACTGAATCGCCGGTACGTCCTTGGCACCGTTGTCGTAGGAGCCGGTCGCCTCGGGCTCGTTTCCTTCCAGCAGGGCAACAGCGGCGTTGATGGCATCCTGCACCAAGTTGCGCACGTCCTTGAGGACCGTCATCGACTGCTTGCCATCGATGATGTACTGAACGGAGGCCTTCTCGGCGTCCTGACCGGTGATCACGTAGTCGGTCACGTCGTCGTCGGCCGCGAAGGCGTCGGCGATGGCGCGCGCGGTGCCGTCGTTGGGGGCGAGGATAAAGACGTCACCCTTCTGCTCGGCGGGGGCGGCGGTGAGGTTCGACTCGGCCAGGTTCTTGGCCACGTTGAAGTCCCAGTTGGTGGTGACTTGGCCGATGATTCGAGATTCTTCCTCACGGGTCAGCTCAGCCTTGTCGGAGAGCGCCACGGCCTCGTCGGAGTTGACGACCTCGAAGGTGCCGTCGGCGATCTTGGGCTGGAGGACCTGCCAGGCGCCGCGGAAGAAGAGGAAGGCGTTGTTGTCGGAGGCTGCGCCAGCGTAGAGGTAGAGCGGGTTGCCGGTGCCCTCGGCGCGGTCGACCAGGTACTGGGCCTGCTGGGCGCCGACCTGGACGCTGTCGAAGGTGACGTAGTAGTCGACGGCCTCGGTGTCGCGGATCAGGCGGTCGTAGGAGATCACGTCGACGCCAGCCTCCTCCGCGGCCTCGGCGGCGGCGGCAGCGGCGGTGCCGTCGTGGGGGCAGATGATGAGCACCTGCACGTCCTTGGTGAGCAGGGCCTCGACGTTCTCCTTCTCCTTAGCGGAGGAGCCCTGGCTGAAGAGGATCTCGGCCTCGTAGCCGGCCTCATCCAGCGCGTTGCGGAAGCGGGTCTCGTCCTGGATCCAGCGTGGCTCGTCCTTGGTGGGCAGCACGATGCCGACGGCCAGCTCCTCAGCGGATCCCGCCCCCTCGCCGGGCTCGTCGGCTCCGCCACCGCAGGCCGTGAGGACGATGGAAGCGATGACCAGAACGGTCAAAGCCAGTAGCGAGCGTTTCTTAAGCATAGCATTCTCCTTCTTCAATGTTCCCTTGGAACCTTCACTTGTAACCTTGCGTGGATGCGGCTCTTGCGCCTGAGTGCGGCGAGCGGACGGACCTTCTGTATGGCTATCCTCCTCTGAGACTCACCTCCTTTGGCCGGTCACGCGTTGCCCGACGGCGGGTATGCAGAGTGACGCGTTGGCGATGGTGGATGGGACAACAGGGCCTTAACAGTGCGTTAACACGTCAATCATAAAGCTATACCATAGCTTTATCAATCGCTTTTCCCCTAGTGGGGGCGAGGGCTTGCCCTTGAGGTGCTTAGGGGAAATCCCCTAAGTGCCTTCTCACAGGCGTGACTGGGTGGTGTGACGGATCTGGGAGGTAGACGCGGCAGGGTAAGGCAGCATGTCGAGACGGGGATCTGGCGATCCCCTTTGAGCGTTATAGCTCACTGGGTCAGGATCCGCTTCTGCCGTCGCTTCCCCTTGAAGCTCTT